>Ga0123355_10001211_pt1 | contig 35912 bp, 29 predicted proteins | sample TergutEmb28metaG_3_FD_89872 | JGI IMG/M metagenome (GOLD analysis project Ga0123355, IMG submission 89872) | Embiratermes neotenicus P1 segment gut microbial communities from Petit-Saut dam, French Guiana - Emb289 P1 | ecosystem: Host-associated > Arthropoda: Insects > Digestive system > Gut ...
AGCATTTATATCAAAGAAAATCCCAAGCAAACCGCTTGCTGCAGGGACATCGCGGTATACCATGATTTAAAAAAGCTCCCTAATGTGGTTTTGGTCGATCGCAAAACAGATACATATAAACTTTTAGAGCATTGTATTGCGGTAGCTTCTTGTACCGGGACAGCGGGATTCGAAGGAATGTTCATGGGTAAACCTTTTTTGATGTTTGGTTATTACATCAATATGTATGCCCCCGGGACTTTTATTATACGCAATAACGAGGATTGCAAAAATGCAATAGAGTACATTCTAAAACACGGTGCAAAACATACTTTAAAAGATATGAAAATTTATCTTAAAGCACTTAGCGAAATCACAGCAAATTGTATGACTCGTAACTTAAGTCCTGCTGATATTTACGACGAGAACAAATGCAGCAACTTGGAGATTGGACTATCAAAATTGATAGATAAGCAAATCGCAAGCAATAGGAAAGTATAAAAGTTCTTATGAATAACACATCCATTTACCAATTTAAATACATCTTTAGCATCATTTGTCTGATTCTATGTATGCTTATAGCCGTTATAGTCTTTAGATTCCGCCCTTCGCTTGGCGATGATATTTTATTTCAATATCTATATGGTGCTTCAAACTATTTAGATGACAAAGAGTTATGGATGCAGCAGCAAGAAAACCTTGTGCAAATGCAAACGCTGTCACAGAGCTTTGATAATGTTGTTTTCAACTACATGACTTGGGGCAGTCGTATTTTGCCGATATTTTTATTTCCGATGCTGTCAATTCTCGGAAAAAATATAGTAGCTATCCTGGCAGGCATTTCTCTTACCGCTTTTGTCATGAGCATCGTAGCGTTGACTTTTTCCGATTGGAAAAAAGCCCTTATGCACCCTATCCTTATCCTATGGCTGTTTTACTCTTTAGTTTTTTTCCATCGTGCTGCCGGTCATTATTTTATGTGGACTTTTATAACTTGCTATGTAATTCCAAATGCTCTTTATCTCATATATTTATATGCACTCAACAAAATGACCGATAACGGAAAGTCATGTTCTACTCCATTATACATAGTTTTATTAAATGTCCTGGGCATTATCACCGGTCTAATGCATGAGATGCTGGGAGCAGTGTTTGTGTTAATGCTTGTCGCAAAGGGCATAAAACTTGTTTTTATGCAAAAATCATACACTATCTTTCAATATGCCAGATTACATATTGGTTTCCTTATTAGTTATTGTATCGTGTTTTTTGCACCGGCAAATTTTTACCGCGTACAGTCGATTCATTCGGCAACAGAAGGAAACTATTTTGAAAGACTACTAAATTCCATTATTGTACATATACGCTCACTCTTTCCAACAGATCTTATACACTGGATTTCCATAGGTTTGTTTGCATTGGTTATTGTTCTGTGTGCGTGCTATTGCACAGTTCGAATCATCAAAAATAAGCAGCTTAATGTTTTTATTTCAGAGAATCTTTATATAATCGTTGGTCTTGTTTTTTCTCCGATATTATTTGCTTTAGGTCCGTATACTCCTACCTACGGTACAGGATTATGGAATGCGCTTTTTTATATTTTGCTACTCAGGGCGATCTATATTTATGCGGATATACCCTCTTTGATCCCCGATCTTTTCTATAAGCTAAAACTTGGTGCAGTCAGCATTGTACTTGCATTATCACTTTTTATACTGCTTAATGTTAGCTGGCTTCATTCTTTTGTATCAACATCCCTGATATGGGAAGAGTCTATAGCACAGGCAAAGCTAAATGGAGAATCTTCAGTAACTGTTCCAAGTTTTTACGAAGGTCCGAATGGAAGCATTCTTTTTCTTAATCATATCAATAATCCGGCTATACATGATCGCGTAGTTCATCTGGAATACGTTGGTATCCTTATAATACCGGAGTAAATAATTAGTTAATGAAAGCACTAGGATAAAAATGACAGTATTGATAATTGGTCTCGGGTCTATGGGAAAGCGCAGAATACGTCTACTTAGGCAGCATTTTCCAAATGTTGATTTGACCGGCATTGATAAAAATGAAGAAAGATGCAATGTCGTTTCTGAAGAAAGTGAAGTCAAAACATTCACTTCAGTTCATGATGCATTGGCAACAAAGTCATATGATTGTGTCTTTATCTGCTCACCTCCTGTATCTCATGCAGAGCTTATAAGCCTATGTCTATCACAAGGTTTGCACGTTTTTTCTGAACTGAACTTAGTGTCGGACGGATACCGGGACAACATCAAGCTTGCAGAGACGAGTAATAAAGTGTTGTTCTTATCATCCACCTTCCTTTATAGAAATGAAACAAGATTCCTGATCGAGCGGATCAAAAAAGCTAAAGAGAAACTCAACTATACATATCATGTCGGACAATATTTGCCCGATTGGCATCCATGGGAGGATTATAAGGACTTTTTTGTCGCAGATACACGGTCAAACGGATGCCGGGAAATATTTGCAATAGAACTTCCGTGGCTTCTGCAAGCATTTGGCAAGGTATCCGACATCACTGTACATAAAGATAATATGTCCGGTCTATCTTTAAACTACCCCGACAACTACCTGGTCACTCTTAAGCATGAATCCGGACATAAAGGCCAGTTTATGGCAGATGTAGTTACAAGAGTTCCTGTGCGGCATTTCGAAGCCTTTGGGGAATACACACAGTTGGAATGGAGAGGCTCTCCGGAAGAGCTTTGGGTAGCCGATGAAGGCTTAACTAAAATGGAAAAAGTAGAATTTATTACAGAGGATGCATATCTTGAAGAAATCAAAATGTTCTTTGAACTGTGTAACGGAAAAGAAAACACCACTTACGGGTTTGCCGAGGATCTAAATACTCTCGATCTGATAGATAAAATAGAAGGCTTGTAGTGAGGACAACATATGAATATATTATTTACCGTCTGCTGCCGCGCAGGTTCAAAAAGTATTAAGAATAAAAATTTAAAACTGTTTTTAGGCACACCACTTTCGTATTATACTCTGGCTTCAATAAAGCTATATAAGCAGGAGTTTGGCGCACAGAACCATTTTACCACTTGCTTGAACACAGATAGTGAGGAACTGATCACTCAAGTCCTCGAGTATGAGCCTGAAGCCCATATAATAAGACGAGTCGAATCACTGGCAGGTGACTCTGTAGCAAAAATATCAGTTATTAAGGACTGTCTCGAAAAGACAGAATCAGATACCGGCATAAAATATGACATAGTCGTTGACCTGGATGTTACATCACCGCTTCGCAAGGTAAAAGACATCCATGCAGCAATAAGTAAAAAGCAAAAAAAGCAAGATGTTGACATTGTATTCTCCGTAACATCTCCGCGTCGTAATCCATATTTTAATATGGTTATGACAAACTCCGACGGCACCGTACGCAGAGTGATCGAAACAAATTTTAATACACGTCAGGAAGCTCCTGTATTATTTGATATGAATGCGTCCATATATGCATATGGAGTTGATTTTTTGCGCAACAATATAGTAAACTCATTATTTGACGGAAGATGTGATATTATTGAAATGGTCGATACCGCTGTATTAGACATCGACAGCGAGGAAGATTTCAGGCTCATGGAGATCATAGGAGAGCATTTCTACAAAACAGACAGCGAGTTTGGAGAGATTGCTCAAGAAGCAGGAAGAAGGGGTTGATATCAGTAATGAAAAGCGTACTCGTTACCGGAGCATGCGGATTTATAGGCAGTCACCTGGTAGAGCAACTTGTAAAAAACGGTAAAAAAGTCCGTGCTTTTGTATATTATAATTCATTTAACTCATGGGGTTGGCTTGATAGTCTTCCCAATGAAATAAAAGAAGAACTCGACGTATTTTCAGGAGATATCCGCGACCCTAACGGCGTTAAAACAGCAATGAAAGATATCGATACGGTATATCATCTTGCTGCGCTTATTGGGATACCATTCAGTTACCATTCCCCGGATTCTTATGTTGATACCAACATTAAAGGAACTCTTAATATACTGCAAGCAGCCCGCGACTTGGAGACAAGCAGAGTGCTTGTAACATCCACATCCGAAGTTTACGGGACAGCACAGTATGTGCCTATTGATGAAAATCATCCTTTTCAAGGTCAATCACCATACTCAGCTACTAAAATCGGAGCAGACAGGATCGCTGAAAGCTTCTACAAAAGCTTCAACACCCCGGTAACTATAGTCCGTCCTTTTAATACATACGGACCTCGCCAATCTGCAAGAGCGATAATCCCTACAATAATCACACAACTGCTTGACGGACATGAAAAAATCCGTCTTGGATCACTATCACCAACAAGAGACTTTAACTTTGTTAAGGATGTTGTAAATGGCTTTATAGCTATTGCCGGGTCAAAAAACACCATCGGTGAGGAGATTAACATAGCATCAGGAACAGAGGTGTCGATAGGTCATGTTGCTCATGCGCTGGTCAAGCAGCTTAATCCAAAAGCTATTGTAGTGAGCGACGATCAAAGAGTAAGACCTGAAAAGAGCGAAGTTGAGCGCCTGGTAGGATGCAACAAGAAGCTTATGGCACTCACAAAATGGAAGTCACAGTACACTTTTGAACAAGGATTGAGTGAAACAATAGATTGGATCTGCGATAATCTTTCTTCATTCAAGAGTTCGATATATAACGTATAGTATCTTCAGGAGAACATATGGAGCAGTATATACCCTTATCAGTCCCAAACCTTAAAGGTAATGAGTTAAAGTGTTTGACCGAAGCGGTCAGCGCAGAATGGGTTTCCACAAGCGGATCTTTTGTTACCGGGTTTGAAAATGAATTCGCAAAATATGCAAATGTGCCGGTTGCTGCTGCAGTACAAAGTGGTACTGCAGCGCTGCATCTTGCAATGATAGAGTGCGGGATCGGAGCGGGAGACCTTGTAATAGCACCAACACTTACCTTTATTGCTGCCGTTAACCCTATAACTTACGTTGGAGCAGAGCCGGTCTTTTTAGACTGTGACGACAGTTTATGCATAGACCCAATAAAGCTTGAACGCTATCTAGCTGAAGAATGTCAGTCTCGTGACGGCAAAATCTACGACAAAACTCTGGGCAAGCAAATCAAAGCCATACTGGTCGTGCATATATTTGGTAACGGCGCAGACATGGAGTCTATAATGAAGATAGCTGAGAGCTATGACCTCCCGGTGATAGAGGATGCAACCGAAGCTGTTGGTACATTTTATAACACCGGACGTTATAAAGGGCAAATGGCAGGGACTATCGGGGACATTGGAACTTATTCATTTAACGGGAACAAAATAATCACAACCGGCGGTGGCGGTATGCTTGTCGCCCGTGATCCAAAACATGTTAAACATGCAAGGCATCTCGCAACGCAAGCAAAGTCCGATGAGCTGTATTTTGACCATGATGAGATAGGATTTAACTACCGCATGACAAATATCCAAGCCGCAATGGGTGTTGCACAGCTTGAACAACTTGAAGATTTTATAGATATAAAGTATAATAACTACCTGCGATATAAAGAGCTTGGGATCGACTTACTGCCTTTTAGCGATTACGTGAGACCAAATTATTGGTTTTACAGCCATATCACTGATGATCGTGATAAGCTGATCCAACATCTTGAAGAAAACAAAGTACAATCAAGGCCGGTTTGGAAACTGATCCATACATTGCCAATGTATGAAAAATGTCGTACTTTTTCTATAGATAAAGCTTATACGTATCATAAGAGCATTGTTAATATCCCATGCAGTTCAAATCTCAAAACAGATGATTTAAGCCGTGTAGCGGAGTTGATAAAGAGGAGACCCATTAGTGCTATTTAATTCCATTAGTTTTGTTATCTTTTTTCCGATAGTTGTTTTGCTGTATTTCGTTTTCCCACATAGATTTCGATGGATATGGCTGTTAGTTTCCAGCTATTACTTTTACATGTCCTGGAATCCGGGATACGCATTATTACTAGCAGCATCAACGGTGATCACATATGCAAGCGGATTGCTGATCGATAGATCCAACCAAATCACGGATGCGCAAAAACGTACGCGCCAACGCAAGTTGTGGGTTGGTTGCAGTTTTGCTTTAAATCTTATTATACTGTTCGCATTTAAGTATTTTTATTTTGCGGTAGATAGCATCAACTGGATGCTGGCGAATATGGGCGTCAGTTTAATTGAGCCAACTTTTGATGTGCTGCTGCCTGTAGCCATTTCGTTTTATACTTTCCAGGCATTGAGCTACACCATGGATTTGTATCGGGGAGAGATCCGGGTAGAGAGAAGCCTCGGAAAGTATGCACTTTTTGTCGCATTTTTCCCCGCACTGCTTGCAGGTCCGATCGAGCGCTCAAAAAACCTACTCAAACAGATGCATGAGAAACATGAGTTTGACTACGAAAACATAAAGAACGGGCTACTTCTCATGTTGTGGGGCTTTTTTATAAAAATGGTTATAGCAGATCGAATAGCCAGTTCTGTACATAGAGTATATGGGAATTATGAAAGATACTTTGGCTTTCAGCTAGCTATTGCTACTGTCTTATTTGCCATCCAGATATACTGTGATTTTGCGGGATATTCATACATAGCAAAAGGTGCCGCACAAACTATGGGGTTTAGCCTGGTTGACAACTTTAAGCAACCATATTTCTCCGCATCCATACGGGAGTTTTGGAGTAGGTGGCATATTTCACTTAGCACATGGTTTCGCGACTACCTTTATATACCACTCGGTGGCAGTCGTTGTTCAAGGCTCAAAAAGTACCGAAACACAATGATCACTTTTCTGGTCAGCGGATTGTGGCACGGTGCAAGCTGGAACTTTGTCGTTTGGGGATTTATCCACGGTTCGTACCAGATAGTTGGTGACATATCGTTGCCACTGAGAACAAAGCTGTATAATATGCTTAAAATCAATACTAAGAGTGGTTTGTTTAAAATCGGTCAAGTCTCTGTGACTTTCGCTCTTGTGTGTTTTGCATGGATTTTCTTCCGTGCCCCAACACTTCTTGACGCACTTAATATCATAGAGAGAATATTTCTCAATTTTGGTTTTGCTAACATTTTTGATAGATTTTTATATGGCATGCAATACTTTGGGCTTAACCAAAGCAATGCTGCAGCTGCGGGAGTTTCAATCCTGATACTATTCATTGTGGATCAGCTTCAGACAAGGATGGATGCAAGAGAGACACTTGCCCGAAGAAATATAGTTATTCGTTGGGCTGTCTATTATGCACTGGTTTTTGCTGTAATTCTTCTCGGTGTATTTGGATTTGGTGTTTCAAATGAGTTTCTGTATTTTCAGTTTTAGTAGTTTAAGCATTTAGAAGGTATTTCATGAAGTCTATAAGAACATTAATAATAAAACTTGCCATCTTTTCTGTACCGCTGATAGTGTTTTTTATACCTGCCATAATCACAGGAGAGTATATCAATGGTGGAGAAGTTGCATGGCGACAGCAAGTTGAGAATCAATCAATAATATATGGACCGATTGCAGAAGGGCGCATAAGGTTTTATAAAGCTGAATCATCTCGTCTTTTTAAACCCTCGGTACTCATTTTGGGAGAGTCGCGAGCGATTCAGGTCAGGGATTTTTTCTTTAATAACGATGTAAGGGTTTATAACGCAGGGGTTGCAGCAAATAATGGTGCCGACATGCTACACTTTCTTGATTCGCAAGATGTCAGTGCCATTGATACTTTAATTATGGTGGTAAGTCCTTTCACTTTTAATGCAAGTGCTCTCCCTGTTCATTATCCAACGCATACTAATTACACCATAGACGCAACCCTTTTATCTGCCTTTGATCAATTTACATTTTTCTACGATATGCTTTTTTCAGATAACGATATTTTCATTCCGAATCTGCTTAACACGGACATAATTGGGCAAAATGCAAAAAGCAATATTTCAGGTTCACTAAATGACGGGTCTTTTTTTTACGGGAGAGAGCTCCTCGATGAAATAGCAGGTGAAACGCCGGAAGAGCGAATGGCTGATACTCTTGAGCGTATTGAAAACGCAGCGGGACTTTTTTCGCATGGTCAACATGCAAATCCAAATGCGATTTATTATCTTGAAATGTTATTGCAATTTTGCGCTGATAACGATATATATGTGATTGGCTATGTACCACCTTATGCCCCGGTTGCTAACGCCGCTATGCGCGCAAAAGGGAATGCTTATGCATATCATACTGAAATGCTTGAAGTAGTTCCTGCGATTTTCGCGCGCTTTGATTTTGAGTTTTATGATTATACAGACGTGTCGTTTCTAGACTGTACAGATGCACACTTTATAGATGGGTTTCACGCTTCGGATGTTGTATATCTTCGCATGTTTATTGATATGATTGAAAGTGGTTCCAGACTATCTGAGTTGTGTACACTTGAAGATTTATACCGGTACGATGAGAACCGATTTTCGGATATTGGGATTCTTGAAACGTGGGAAGAATACAATGAAATTACATTGAGGCGTTCGCTAAATCGTTAGCCAAGTAGCATATAAGTTAAATACATATTGACCTGGATATCTTATGTTGATATTATTTACTGTACAAAGAATGTTAGTAGTTCATTCTATAATAAACGAGGTGCCGGATGGGACTAGCAAGTAAACTAAATCGTATCTTTGACAGAACTACAAAGATACGTTTCATTATATTGATGGTTGCCATTGTTATTGGCGGCTTTTTGGAGATGCTTGCTATAGCGGCGATTTCACCGTTTATTTCCATTCTTTTAGACAGCTCGATAATGCATGAAAATCAGTACATTGATTTTGTTTTCAGATCGTTAGGTTTTAACAACACCGGTTCGTTTCTTACGTTTCTTGCCTTTTTATTAGCAGCACTATATATCTTCCGAGGTCTTTACATGATCGTACTCAATCGTGTGAGGATCCATTTTGTTGCCCGCAGGCAGGTTGCCTTATCAGAGAGATTACTTAAAAAGCTACTGGGGTTTTCATATCTCTACCACACACATCGTAATGTTGCCGAGCTACAGCGTATCGTCACCGGGGATGTATACGAGTTTATTACTATGATCAACGGGCTTTTACAGTCTCTATCCGACTTCTTTATGGTTTTATTCATCTTGACATTTTTATTAATAGTCTCTCCGGTAATGACTCTGTGTATTGTTACCCTTTCGTTATTATGTGTACTGCTTTACTTTAGAATCTTTCGCAAAGAGATTCGACGGTCGGGAGAAGCTTCGAGAAGTGCAAATGTTGGTATGACAAAGGCTTTACTCCAGGCATTTGGAGGACTGAAAGAAATAAAAGTAATGCACCGCGAATCGTACTTTTTTAGAGTCTTTAAATCTTGCAGTACTGCTTTTGTAAAGGCGACGACACATTTTAGGTTTATTGATTCATTACCAAAGATAGCTATTGAAATTGTATGTTTTGGAGGAGCATTTACTCTGCTTGGATTCTTCATAGCAAGCGGAACAGAAATGTCAGAGTTAGTACCTCAGCTAAGTATGTTTGTGCTCGCCGCATTTCGTATTCTTCCTGCAATATCCAATCAAACTAAGCAAATCAACAACGTTATGTACTACCGTGTCACGATAAACTCGATTTACAGAAATCTCTTTGAAGAAGTTGATATTGCTGCAGAAGCCTTACCCCCGAAAGACGACTCAACTGTTGATGCAATAACCGACTCCGGGCAAGATATCATCGTCAAAAATCTCTCCTTTAAATATCCGGGTGCAAACGAACCGGTGCTGGAAAATGTATCATTTAATGTACTTGCCAATAAATCGGTTGCTTTTATCGGCTCATCAGGAGCAGGCAAAACTACATTGGTCGATTTGATCCTTGGAGTTTTATCCCCGGATAACGGTGGTGTCTATTTTGAAGGCAAATCTGTCCACCATCACTTTAGTGACTGGAGCAAACAAATCGGATATATTCCGCAACATATTTATTTACTGGATGAGAGCGTGCTTAAGAATGTCGCATTCGGTATAGATCAAGCGTTGATCGATGAGTCAAAAGTCTGGAAAGCCCTTGAGCAGGCGCAGCTTAAAGAGTTTGTAGAGTCATTACCGAAAGGTTTAAATACGCTCATCGGGGATAGAGGCGTTAGACTATCCGGCGGGCAACGCCAGCGTATAGGTATCGCAAGAGCAATGTATGAAGACCCGCCTGTTCTGGTGCTTGACGAAGCGACATCGTCGCTCGATGATGAGACTGAAAAAGCAGTTATGGATGCAGTTATCGGATTTCAGGGCAATAAGACGATGCTTATCGTTGCACATAGACTTAGCACCATTGAGCATTGTGATATCGTTTATCGTATTGATGATAAAAAAGTGATTAGAGAGAAGTAGCTCCAAATAAAGCTAAGGAATGGTCATTAATATGACTAAGTTTGAAGACTTTTTACAAGCGGAGAATGAGCATGATCTTTTCGATTATAAGCACCAAGATGTTTATCTATGGTCTCTGATTAGAACAGATATTTATGCTCGTTTTTTTTCTGAAATAGAAAACGCACATCCTGATGTTCGTAAAAAAACTGTATCCGTTGCTATTAGAACGCTAATATTGATTCTTGCAAAAATACCAAAGTATCTTATTAACAGATGCTGTATGCAAAATAAAGAAGTATTTTGTGCAGCCGGCAACGTTTATAAAGAATCCTTGGGGAAGATAATAGACCCTTATATAGATTTTTTTCATGATACCGATCTAACCATACACCATCACACAATGTATAACCCTGTAAAATCTGTCGATATAATCTACAGCGGCACAAATGACAGCACGTGCAGGATACGAGAGTTTATATTTCTCGTATGGTATAGACTTCTCAGGAGTCTCGGATTTGCAAGGAAATCAAAAGAGATTGAGTTATTCCTGGAGCAAGTTGAGAAAGCTTTTGATATTCGCCTTGATGATAATTATGAACGATTAGTAGCAATAAAAGCACACAGATTTTTTATAAGAAAAAAGTTCTATAAAAAAATGCTTAAAAACAGATTCAAGTGTGTAGTACATGGTTTTCACTATTGGCACGCCGGTATGGGACTAATATCGGCAGCAAAAGAGCTTGGTATCCCCACTATAGAACTTCAGCATGGACTGGCAGATAATAACCATTTAGCATATAACTTTCTTGATAGTTCACTTGAAAACAAGTACTTTCCGGACTATTTCTTCACATGGGGCGATTACTGGAACGATTCAGCCCGTTTGCCGGCTAGCTCAAAAGCCGTCAGCGTTGGATTCCCCCAAATGGATGATTCGAGAGATAGCTTAAAAGAAGTTGCGCAAAATGAAAAAACCATCATTTTTTACTCTTCACAAATACGAGAGTTCATAATGATGGCATTAAATGTTTGCGACAAACTCGTTGATTTAGGATTTACAGTAAAACTAAAACTGCACCCCGGGGAATGCAAATCTTGGAAAACTCATTACCCGGAGCTAAATAATTCAAATTTGGAAGTTCTGGATAAACCTGTAAATGTGCACGAACTGATGGCATGTGCAAAGTACCACATCGGAGTTGGCTCCACAGTAATGTACGAAGCCCTTGCTTTTGGAGGAACTGTTTTAATTTACGAACATCCTTACTCGTATTTAATGAACGATTTGATCGAAAAAGGATATGTACATCTCTTTAGCGACGACGAATCGCTTATTAAACTAATTAGCAATAATGATCTTAACCAAGATTATGAGATTATCTGCACTAAACTATTTAAGCAAAATGCAACCCAAAACATCGAAGAAGCAATTCGAACTATTATAGAATGAGTTCTATGCAAATTAAGGAAGCATCTCGTAGTTTTCACCGACAAAACTGTTTACTAGCATTCTTGATATGTTTATAGGTGCCACCGGTTCGTCTAGCTCACCATACTGCGGCGGCATTCTTACTGCACTTATTACAGAATAGTTCATTTCCAAGATTTGAGGTATCGTATAACCCATTTCCAGCATATAAGGTTGTGTTGCTATACTATGTACACCATGATCGGCTTGAATTATAATTACCGCATCCGGATTCCAATCCAGTATCAAATCGATGGTATTGAGCATCACCTGCGCAGCATACTCATGATGTAAAAGATAAAGCAAGTCAATATCTCTAGGGTCAACAACGGTGTTATCCGAGCCATCTGCTTCAACACTTAGCACTTTAAAAGGGGTATGAGTTATATAGTTTGCAATATAGACGATTTTCGGTGATTTAATTGTATAAGTGTCAAGTAATCGTCTATATAGACTTCTTTCCGGTTCGAGACCAAGTGTATGCTTAGTTAATAAGTCGATTTCATCTTCATAGTTGGGTATTGGTTGCAATGTTCTTCCCTGCACACTATTGAGGAAATTAAAAATCCAACCTCTAACTACTGATAGCGAAGTCGCTGTAGTCAAAAAGTGCATAGTGTTCTCAACCTCAATTAGCCTGTCCGATGTCTCGCGCGGCCCTTGGATCAAGAGATATAAATCGTCATTGTAATTGTAGAAATACTCTATTGATTGGTAAGAGCCATAGTCAAGAGCGATGATTATGTTGCTATACCCTTTTGCCATAAACGCCTTAAACAGCTCGTACCGAGGCTCAATATCCCTATTAAAACGAATCCCGTCAGATTCTAATCTTGCATATAACTCATTCGCTCGTTCGCTCTTTAACAAATGTTCAGTCTCACTTAACCGTTTGCTAAAGTAACTATCATAAAATGATGGAGATAACAACGAAGCGGCAGCTGCTTGAGTGTATCCTGCAATAAGTTCAGCACTTTCATTAATTACAAAATCACGTTGATTAAGTTCAAACTTAAGTTCATCCTGAGCATCTCCAAAATACTTGTAGATCGTGTCAAAGCTCATCATACCATCCATGTAAAGCCAGTATATATCCGGAGATGGTAACTGCTCATCTACGTTAAAGTCCACCTTGATGTCAGCTACTTGCTCTGATGGTGCTCTCCCGTAAATAACTATACCTTCATAAAAAGTAGGTACTGAGTTAAATAAGAATAACAAACATATTATTACGGATAGTACCCTGTATATGATTTGGCTGTACTTCTCAAGTGGGTTATACTTTCGGAGAAGCAGGAGCAACACAATAACTATTATGGCATGAATTATCACTAATACTCCTCTCGTTAGTAATACCGTAATACTTGACACATACGAGTAGACGGATCCAAACATCCAGAAAGGAACCCAGAAAACTATAAGAATAATCAGAGCTGCTTCTGTTTTGCGAGTAATGACCCTAAATAGCATATATAAACATATACTTATTATTGAGAGTAATATTGCTACAATCACACTATGTGAGTATGCAATCTCATTCAAAACTTTATTATTATTGAACAAGAATAACCAGAAAATATTCGGCAGAAAAGCCGCAACAATAAATGGCATTAGTACATGAGCGGAGAACCTTCTCTGCTTTATATCTTTACTTTCTGTGGTCAGTTTATCGCTCATTTAGGTTTTTCTCCTGTATGCTATCCAGCATCTCATAGTTTTCTCCAACGAAATGGTTTACTAGAAATCTTGTTATATCTAACGGTTCCATCGGTTCATCCAGTTCTCCATATTGTTGCGGCAACCTTACAGCGCTTATTACTGAGTTCTTCATTTCCAAAATCTGTGGTATCGTATAACCCATTCCAAGCATGTACTCTTGTGTGGTGATTCTATGTATGCCATGATCGCCTTGAATTATGATTACCGCATCCGGATTCCAATCAAGTATAATGTCGATGGTATTAAGCAATACTTGCACAGCATATTCATGATGCACAGGATAAAGCACATCAACATTATTTGTGTTAACTCTTCTGTTATCTATGCCATCGTCTTCAACTCTTATTACACCAAATGGGGAATGGGTGATGTCGATAGATACAAAAGCAAGCTTAGGGGACTCAATTTTGTAAGTATCCAGCAACCGCCTGTATAGGCGGCTTTCTATTCTAAGACCACGTGTATATTCAGTTAATGAGTCGATTTCATCATCATAGTCGGGTATTGGATGCCAGGTCTTACCTTGCATATTATCCATGAGATTAGAAATTCTAGCTCTGACTGCTGATAAAGATGTACTTGTCAGCAACGACTGCATGATATTATCGATTCCGATAAGCGTGTTCGACGCCTCATGAGTCTCCATGATCAAAAAAGGATAATCATCATTATCAAGGCGATAGAAATGATCTATTGGCTGGATCCCATAACCAATAGTGCCTATGATAATAGTGTTATATCCTTTTGCCATAAATGCCTTATATAGCTCGTTGTGATGAGCAACATCTCTGCGTAAATGAAGTCCATCTAGCTCGAACCGGTCATGCAGCTCAACTGTGCGTTCAGAATTTAACAAATGTGCTACCTCGTTTAAGTGCGTGCTCAAATAGCTGTCATAAAAAGTTGGAGATAAAAGCGCTGCAGTAGCTACCTGTGTATATCCTGCGCTGAAATCAGCACCTCCATTAATAACAAAACCGCGCTTTTCCAGTTCAGCCTTAAAATCCTCTTGGTCATCACCAAAATACTTTTTGATTGTGTCGAAGCTCATCATACCATCCATGTGGAGCCAATATATATCCGGAGAGGGTAACTGATGATCAATAGTGAAATCTGATTTTATATCAAATATTTGCTCAGATGGTCTTCTTGTAGAAATACTTATTTCTGTATATAAGGCAGGTACGAAATTAAACATAAATATCACAGCTATTGCTAATGATAGTGCACGAAACATAACTTGGCTGAACTTCTCAAATGGATTAAACTTGCGGAGAAGCAAGAGCAATACAATAATTACTATGGCATGACTTATTAATAATACTCTTCTCGATAAATCGGTTACTATATTTGACATAAACGAGTAAATGGATCCAAAAAGCCAGAAAGGTATCCAAGTAACTATAAGAATATATAGTGCTGCTTCTGTTTTCCGGGTAATTACCTGAAATAACAAGAAAACACCTATACTGATTGCCGAGAATATTGCAGCCAGCATAATGCTATGAATGAAAACAAGCTCGCCAAAAACCTTATTACTGTTAAACAAGATGTAGAAGAAGATATTTGGTAAAAAAGCTGCCGCAGCTATGCCAATTATAAGGTCGTATGATTCGCGCTTCATTATTATAATCCTTAACTATTCTTTTGCTATCTCCGTTATCGCTCAATGTCGAAATATATCACAGAAGACAGAAATATGCAATTATTAATCCCACGAATCCTACATACTCCCACCAATCGTTTATTGCGTCTATGTTTGTTCTGTGGTATACTTCATGCGGTGTGCTTTGGAACATATAGCTTTTTATTTATAAAAATGGGTAGCGTCACACGGATTATAAAAGACTAAAGGATTTTAGATAAATGGAAAATAGAGAGAAATATATTCAAGCATTTGTTGACGTTTTTGGTATAACCGAAGAAGATGCTGTTACAGCAAAATACCAGGAAGAGAAAAACTGGGATAGTATTGGACATATGTCATTGATATCAACTCTGGAAGATTCGTTCGATATTATGATGGATACTGCCGATATAATCGATTTTAGTTCTTTCGAAAAAGGTATGGAGATATTGAAAAAATATGATGTGGAATTTTAACTGTTTCGCAGATAATATAGCCATAGTTTCAGAAGATAGTTCGGAAGTATCCTACATGGAACTGGAATCAGAAGGGTCTCGGCTGGCTACTGAAGTCGGTAGCCGATGCCTTATTTTTAACCTTTGCAATAATGAAAAAGGTTCATTACTTGGATATGTCACATTTATTAATAACGGTATTGTACCCGTCATGCTCGATATTGCTCTTGAAACTGAGTTACTTTCTACTTTGATAGAAAACTATAAACCCGATTATTTATGGCTGCCTAACAGCATGGCGGGCAATTATGACAAATACAAAACCGCTCTTTCAGTTTGGGGATACTCATTGCTCAAGACAGGATATACCGGGATATATCCCCTTAATGATGACCTCGCATTGTTGCTGACCACATCGGGCTCAACAGGCAGTCCTAAGCTTGTGCGCCAAAGCTATACGAACATTAAGTCAAATATGGAGTCTATAGCTGAGTATTTGCAACTAGATTACACAGAGCGCCCGATAACTACTATGCCAATGAGCTATACATACGGTCTTTCTATAATAAACAGCCATTTAAGTGTTGGGGCTTCTGTTATACTGACGCAAAAAACAATGATGCAAAAAGAGTTTTGGCAGCAGCTTGAAGACTATGGTGCAACATCATTCGGTGGAGTGCCGTATATATATGAAATGCTAGATAAGCTACGCTTTTTCCGTATGGATTTGCCAAAACTGCAAACAATGACACAAGCGGGCGGGAAATTATCTCCGGAACTGCACAAAAAATTTGCTGAATACGCAAAAGAAAACAGCAAGAAGTTCATTGTTATGTATGGTCAGACAGAAGCTACCGCCCGTATGTCATATTTACCGCATGAAAAATCACTCGAAAAATACGGAAGCATGGGTATCGCAATACCGGGCGGTGAATTTAGTTTGATCGATCCTGAAGGAAATGAAATAAAAGAACCGGATGTTGTAGGCGAGCTTGTTTATAAAGGTGCAAATGTTACGCTCGGATACGCCGAATGCGGTGATGATTTAGCTAAAGGTGATGATCTGGGCGGAGTGCTACAAACCGGTGATATGGCAAAGCGTGACCATGATGGATATTATTACATAGTCGGACGCAAGAAAAGGTTTCTTAAGCTTTTCGGCAATCGAATAAATCTTGATGAAACCGAACGTATGTTAGGAGACCATTTTTCAGATATAGAATTTGCATGCGGTGGAAAAGATGATAAAATGACTGTGTTTTTAACAGACATCATTGAAGCAGACAATGTAGTCAAGTTTCTGTCAGAGAAAACAAATATCAATCATGCTGCTTTTAAAACAGTTGCAGTTGAAAGTATACCGCGCAATGCAGCGGGAAAGATTTTATATAGTGAGTTGAACGAAATTGGAAATGGATAATTTATTGCAAATACCGCCTTTCTCTCTTGATAAAAGAGAGAAAACAAAATTATTGAACACCCGGCTTATTCAACTGTCCTGTCATCATGCAGCAGCGTGTCCGGTTTTCGCATCAATGATGCATTCGACAGGTTTTTGTGCAGAGGAATGTGAAAGTTATTACGATATCCCCTTTTTACCTGTAAGCCTTTTTAAGGAGCTAGAGCTAAAAAGTATTCCTGACGAAGATATTTTTAAGACAATGACTTCATCCGGGACTACAGGCCAAGCAGTTTCAAGGATTTATCTGGACAAGGAAACAGCGGGTAATCAGCAAAAAGTGCTTGCTAAGATCGTTTCAGAGTTCATAGGGTCGAAGCGAATGCCGATGCTTATTATTGACAGTCCGTCAGTAGTTAAAGACCGAACAATGTTTTCCGCTAGAGGTGCCGCTATACTTGGGTTTTCCATGTTTGGTTCTGACAAACAATACGCACTTGATGAAAATATGAAAATCGATATGTCAGCGATATTGTCGTTTTTAGAAAAGCACAAAGGCGAGAGAGTTTTGCTCTTTGGCTTTACGTTTATCGTATGGCAGCATTTTTACAAAGAACTTATAAAACAGGAAAGCAAACTTGATTTAAGTAACGGTATTCTTATCCATGGCGGTGGGTGGAAAAAGCTTGTTGGTGAAGCTGTTACAAAAGATGAGTTTAAAATACGCCTTACGGATATATGCGAACTTTCCAACATTCATGATTACTATGGAATGGTTGAGCAAACAGGTTGCATATATATGGAATGTGAGTTTGGTTATTTACATGCCGGCATTTTCTCTGATATCATTGTACGCAATCATATTGACTTCTCCCCTTGTGATTTTGGTGAGCCGGGCATCGTACAAGTTGTTTCTGTGCTGCCCGAGTCCTATCCCGGTCATTCATTGCTCACAGAAGATGAAGGTGTTATTATTGGTGAGGATGATTGTAAGTGTGGGCGTAAGGGAAAGTATTTTCAAATCAACGGAAGACTGAAGATGGCGGAGATACGGGGGTGTAGTGATACTTATTCAGGTAGCAGGTAGTTGGGAAACAATAGTTGATACAGCACCTTTGAAACCTTTTGATGATAGGGTGCTTGAGTTCTTTAACGATTTGTCAAAAGAGCTTACTAAGGCACGTGAACATTCTGATGTTGTCACTTTCGGTTTTTGGTGCAGAAAAGCTTCACTGCTGAAGGAAAAAGCTAAGTACGATGATTCAAAGCTAAGGCTTGGAAGAGGTGTTGCTTTTCATTCTACTCCATCAAACGTCCCCGTGAATTTTGCGTTTAGTTTTGCAGCAGGGCTTCTTTCGGGAAATGCAAACATCGTACGCTTACCCGGGAAAGACTTTGAGCAAGTCAATATAATTACTGATGTAGTTAAAAAACTTGTTGCAGGAAAACATAAAGACCTTTCGCAGTATATCTGTTTTGTTAAATACCCGCCCGATAAGGCACTTCACGACCTTTTTTCTTCAATATGTGATGTGCGGATCGTTTGGGGCGGAGACGGTACTATAAATGAATTGCGTCAATCGCCGTTAAAGCCGCGAGCAACAGATATTACGTTTGCAGACAGGTACTCAATTGCAATAATCAATGCTGACAGATATAATGAAGCAGATGATAAGATAAACATCGCACAGGATTTCTATAATGATACATATTTTTCAGACCAAAACGCATGCACTTCTCCGAGGATCGTCTTTTGGTACGGGAATGAAAAAGAAGCGGCAAAAGAAACATTTTGGACAAGTTTGCATAACTTGGTAAAAGAAAAATACGAACTGGCACCTGTACAATCAGTTGGCAAACTCGCTGCATTTTATAAGACGGCTGCAAACATGACTGTTTCCCTCGAAAAAACGGAAGATAATTATATAACTAGAGTGAAGGTTGACAGCTTAAACGGTAAGCTTATGGATTATAAGTATAACAGTGGTTTCTTTTTTGAAAATGACATTGTACATCTTAAGGACATTTTACCGATTTGCGGTGAGCGTTTGCAAACGTTGACATATTATGGATTCTCAGCAGAGGAAGTAACTAAGTTTATGGTAGATTACAGACCAAAAGGTATAGACCGTGCGGTTCCAATGGGAAAATCTATGGATTTTTCTTTGGTATGGGATGGAAGAGACTTAATAATTGAATTATCAAGAGAAGTAACATTATGAGTTTTTCAGCAGAAAAAAGAAAAATTGCGATTATTGGTGTAGGCTATGTCGGTTCAAGTATTGCCTACTCTCTTGTCGTTGCAAGAATTGCCCGGGAAATCGTTTTGATCGAGCAAGAATCAAAGATAGATAAATGCAAAGCAGAGGTAAATGATATCCGCCATGGGATTCCTTTTATGGGTTCATCAAATGTCTACACCGGAACATATGCCGATGTCAAGGATTGCGATTTGATTATCATCACAGCAGGTCGAAACAGGCTCCCAAATGAAATCCGCCTTGAACTCGCCAAGGATAATATAGCCACTGTAAAAAGTGTAATCGAGGAAACAAAAAAGCATTATAACGGAGGGGTTATTCTTGTAGTTACCAATCCTGTTGATATAATTACCCGCATGGTAACAAACATGATGCAACTAAAGCCCGGTATGGTTTTTGGCTCGGGTTGTATTCTAGACTGTTCAAGGTTATCAAATATTCTCGTTGATTTTGTAGGATTACCGTCTGAAAGTATAAATGCTACAGTTATAGGAGAACACGGTGAGGGGCAGATAATTCTATGGAGCAGGGCATCGGTGGCAGGGGTTCAAATAGACGAATATTGCGCTGATGCGGGGATCAAGTTTGGAGACGAGGAAAAGCGACAAATTGAAGAGCGTGTATTAAAAATGGGCATGGAAATAATCAAAGGCAAAGGTAGAACGCACTTTGGTATTTCCTCTTGTGTGAGTTATATAGCAAATGCGATATTAAACCATCATAGCACTATCGCAAGTGTTTCAAGTGTTCTCAGCGGCGAGTATGACATACATGATGTCGCTATGAGTCTTCCAAGTATAATAACCGCGAGCGGAGTTGAGCGTCGTTTAGTGGACAGGCTCAGTGATTCAGAGTATAAAAAGCTAAAAGAAACAGCAAATAAACTAGATATGTTTTTCTAATCGTTATTAGTTAAACAAAATGACAACATGTTGACAATAACAGGTTAATCGTGATAAATTCATTGTCTGCGAGCATCTTTTTTTATAATGATAATGTTTAGGTGTTTATGTCAAAACTTCTATTATTTGGAACAGGTAACTATTCCCTTCTAATGAAAAAGTATGTTGAACAGTTCACTGATGATACAATAGTGGGCTTTGTCTGTCATCGCCAATACCGAGAGACACCGGAGCTTGAATCTCTTCCGGTGTTTGCAATGGACGAGGTGAAGGAAAAATGCCCTCCAAGCGATGTCCTGATACTACCCACGATCGGATATACTAAAATGAACACTCTGCGTGCTCAGGTAGTAGATGAACTCAAGAGTATGGGGTATAGATTCGCCAGTTTTATACACCCGTCAGCACAATGGTACGGGGAAGCGATGGGCGAAGGAAACATTATTATGGAAAGAGCGCTTTTCTGTTTAGGTAGCAAGGTTGGGAGCTTTAATATTTTTTGCAGTGATAGCAGCATTTCTCATGATGTAATGATTGGCGATTACAATTTTATTTGCTCAGGTGCTGTTTTATCAGGGTATATCAATGTGGGGGATCACAGCTTTCTTGGAGTTAACTCAACTTTTAAGAATAATATAGATATAGCAGATTACTCCCTTGTCGGAGCAGGTGCATATGTAAACCAATCTACTAGCGAATACTCGGTAACGGTACCCGCAAAAAGCATAACGGTGAAGAATATGAACAGTATGGATATCGAGATATGAGAAAGGTATGATTATATAAATGAAAGTACTTGTAACAGGCTTAGGTTCCCTGCAATGGGGGCGTTTGGAATATGGAAACAAGGGAAACTACTATATAATTGCACCGGTTTTTCATCATCTCCATCGTGTATTTCCAGAAGCAGAGATCATAACCACATTTCAGCTTTCTGATGAGTTTCAAACGTTGGCAAATGTTACATCTATACCACTCTCACAATACTTTTCGTGGCGTGAGAATGAAGAGGATTTAAAAGAAGCATTGCAGGAGTACGCAATCGCTGAGCTATATCGTAACACAGGTGTACTAACAGCGACGACACCATTTATTGAAACACTAAAGGAAACCGATTTACTGATCATCCCATGCGGAGATATGTGGGGTGATAACAGGGACTCAACCGGAGTAAATCGTTTAATTGTAGATTTACTTAAAAATGCTACAGCACAAAAGCTTGGTGTTCCCACTGTTTTCTTTGCAAGCTCTCCGGGGCCTATCGATGATTTGGAGATGCGAAGTGTTGCAAAAGATGTATATGAGAATTTTACGGCTGTAATAAACAGAGAGAGTGTTTCAAAAGAACTTATTGCTTCCTATGGATTTGATGTATCAAACACTGTAAATCGTGCTTGCCCTGCATGGTTGTTCTCAAGCGAACTATATCCCGAAGCTGTTGACTTAAAAAAACTCAAAACCGATGAGGGAATACCAACCGAAGAAAGTCTTGTCGGGTTTATTGTCACCACTAACTCACTTCCGGAAGGTTCGTTCTCCGATTGGGAGCGTGCTGACGATGACTTTATTAGTTTGGCAGAGCTTGTGGAATATGCTGTTAATGAACGGGACGAAACATTTGTGCTTTTTTCGCACTCTGACGGGTTTAAGCTGGAGCCATCTTTCCATATGGTACATTGGCGCGACTATAAGATGGTTAGCCAACTATATGACGTTCTTGAAAAACGCGGTATTGTGAATATGAACAAGGTTTTTAAGATTGATGGTGTTTACCAACCGTGGGTCGTGCATAGCTTCATCGGGAGTTTAACAAAACTTGTATCGGGTAAACTGCATGGTGCCGTTGCCGGCATGGAACAACTGGTGCCAACACTTCCAATCGATTTTCAAAATGGTCCTGTAGCACATAAAATACAAGGAATGTTTGCTATGGTTGATATGCGGGAGTATATAGTCCCCCGTGGCGAAAGAGATTTTGTATCATATTACAAAAGACTTTGTTTAAACGAAGAGAAGATACGGGAAACTTTAGCGAAAAAGCTACCAAACGTTCAATCGCTGGCAATAGATGCGTTTGATATGCTCAGGAGTTATATACGAAAACCGGGAAACAATAACTGATAAATGGAAGAAGAGTGAGTAAACTGATTAAGATTTCATTCGTAATTCCGTGCTATGGCTCGGAACTGACAATCAATACGGTGCTCGATGAGATACACGAGGTTATGGCGCTCAAACCGGAGTTTGAGTATGAGATTATTTGTGTTAATGACTGCTCCCCTGACGACGTATATAGTGTCCTAAGAAAACGAGTCGACACAGATTCTAAGCTCACAGTTATTGAACTGTCCAGGAACATGGGGAAGGCATGTGCAGTGCTTGCAGGCTATAGCATTGTTACAGGCGACCATGTTGTAAACCTGGATGACGACGGGCAATGCCCGCTTGACAGGTTTTGGGACTTGTTTGAGCCGATGCAAAACGGTTATGATGTGTCGATGGCAGCTTATCCTGTCAAAAAGCAGTCTTTGCTAAAGAACATTGGGAGTTGGGTTAACTCATTAATGGCGCGTTTTTTGCTCAGAAAACCCAAGGGATTAAAAACTTCTAACTTCTCGATATATCGACGATATACAGTTGATGAGATTAAAAAATATAAGAATATATATCCTTATACTTTTGGATTTCTTCTAAGGGTAACAAACAAAATGACAAACGTTAAGATGGAGCAGCGTAAAAGAGCAGCCGGAAAAAGCACATTTACTCTTCGCAAATCGTTTGCCGGCTGGATGAACGGTTTTACAGCATTTTCTGTCATCCCGCTTCGGATATCCTCTTTTATTGGATTACTAACGGCTGTTGTAGGTTTTATTTATGGTATATCGATCATCGTCAGAAGTTTGGTCTATAATGTGAACTTTTTAGCAGGGTATCCATCGATAATGATTGCATTATTGATTATTGGCGGTATGCTAATGATGATGTTTGGAATGTTGGGTGAGTACCTAGGGAGATTATATATAAACCAGAACAATCTTCCGCAGTATGTGATCAGAGAGATCGTTAAAGGCAACTCATCAGAGAAAAAGCAAGTAGAATGAAACCTGTGCACTCAGCAGAGGCAGGTTGATAAACACCTACTGTACGCAACTAAGAAACATTTTGGAGCAATAATGATTAGTTTTATTAGCAAAGACGAGTGTTGCGGCTGCGGCTCGTGTGTACAAAAATGTCCCCATGACTGTCTAGTAATGGATTATGATGATGAAGGGTTTTTATATCCAAAAGTTGATACCACAAAATGTTTGGGTTGCAACGTCTGTGTGTCAGTTTGCTTTGTAAAAAAAGAGCGTAAGCAAATAAGTTCTTTTGAGTTATTTGCTGCAAAATGTAATGATGATACTATTAGGTTCTCTTCTTCAAGTGGAGGGATATTTACTTCTTTAGCTCAATGGATAATTAAACAAGACGGAGTTGTTTTCGGTGCAGGATACGATCAGAATTTTGATGTATATCACAGTTATGCCTTAACAGATGATGAGTTATCAAAGCATAAAAAATCAAAGTACTCTCAAAGCGACATCCGCAACTCATTTAAAGAAGTAAAGATGTTTTTAGAGTTAGGAAAAAAAGTGCTTTTCTCAGGTTTGCCGTGTCAAGTTGCCGGACTAAAGGAATATTTGCAAGCTGACTATGATAACCTGTACAGTATTGACTTGATGTGTTCTTCAGTGGCTAGTCCGAAGGTATGGAAATCATACATATCATGGCTTGAGGATGTAGCTAAATCACAAGTTGCATCAGTGACATTCAGAGATAAAGAGATAGATGGGGTGGCTTTACGACCTAACCAAGGAAATATATCAATTAAAATTTTTTTTAAGAACAATACTCAGATTTATCAACGCTATGGTGTTAAAGAAAATGAGAGTTCTTTTTTTGCTGGATTTATAGCTAAGCTATTTTGTCGTCCATCATGCCATAATTGCCCTACAAGATGTTTTACCTCCGGTAGTGATTTAACAATAGGAGACTTTTGGGGTATTGAACAGATACGTCCTGAAATATGTGATAGGCATGAAGATGGAACTGTAATGCCATTTGGGGTATCTGAAGTGATAGTTTTGAACGAAAAAGGAAAAACGCTATTTAACAATATAAGGGATAATATCTCATGCATACGTATTAGTGAAACAGACATTGAGAAAATGAAAAGGTTTCCCAACTGGCATGTTTTATTTAGCTCAAGTAAACCACATATTAATAGAGATAAATTCTTTAATGATTTTATTGTTAAAAAAGCAAAGGGTTCTATTGACTCAATAATTCGAAAGCATCTTTCATAAGGCGTTAAGAAACCTTGTCGCAGTTCGTGACGAAAGAGGAGCACTATGAGGAAAATTGCGTTGTTTCAATCAAACTATATTCCGTGGAAGGGTTTTTTTGATATCATAAACGATGTGGATGTTTTTGTTTTTTACGATGATGTTCAGTATACAAAGAGAAGCTGGCGTACTCGTAATATGATCAAATCAAAAAATGGAACACTTTGGCTAAGTGTTCCTGTTGTGAATGATGATTTGCGTAATAAAATGATCTTTGAAGTGGAAGTCGATAACTCTCAGCAATGGCAGCAGAAACACTACAAGTCCATAACTTTATCTTATGCAAACAGCCCGTACTTAAACGACTTTATCGATAAGTTAGAGATAGTGTACCTTCAAAACAGTTGGACAAACTTATCAGAAATGAATCAGTTTATTATTAAGATGATTTGCGAACATCTGGGTATAAAAACTGAGTTTATAAATGTTAAAGACTTAAATGTTTCCGGAGCAAGAAACGGAGAACGTGTTATAAATGTATGCAAAAAACTGGATTGTGATCATGTTATAAACGGTCCGACGGCACGTGATTATATGGATCAGGATTTATTTGATGCAGCAGGTGTTACCATCGAATATAAAAATTATGAATACCCGACATATAGACAACTTGGTCTGCCTTTTGAGCATAGTGTATCTGTTATTGATTTGATACTCAACACCGGTCCTGATGCTCCATATTACATATGGGGCTGGAGAGAGAGTTAATCCACATGCGAGTATCGTAGAGTCCCTGCACTGCACATATGACCATTAATGAGAAAAAGTTCATTGGCAGTCTATTGCCTGTTTCAAATATCATTAGAAAAAAAGCCAGCCCGATAAACGCAACCCACGGAGCGCAAAACTGTGAGCCTGAACTCTTGAGTTGGCGAATGAGCGAGCGCGTAAGAGCGCTTACGATTGCAAAAATTAGCATCCCCAACATCAACGCTGTAGATATATAATTATAAATGGGAAAATACCTTCCTGTAGGAAGTAAAGTTTCGTGCAGCACCGTGCTATGTTCAGGTCCTGCACCAATAAGCCATGCCTGATCAAACGTACCGCTTTTAAAAGCAACGCCGAGTTTTACTCCTAAATGGCGAATCAGACCTACAAATCCAAAGTCTTCAAGCTGATTATTAATTAGACGTTTTACCTCTTCAGTTCTAACATCAACGTTTTCTAAACTATAGTAATTTCTTGCTGCTTCCCAGGTATAAGCTCCACCTGCTTCCTCAGTGAGACCTACATAAATAGAAGCCACTGTTGGAATACGATGCTGAAAAAGTTGGTCAGCATATAATGAGTTAATATATATCGTATATGGTGCCATGATAACAATGATAATAAGAGTAGACGCCCCAAAAAGTAGTATATTACTCTTTATATTTAAAAATTTCCAATCCTTGTTATTTAATACCCAGTCAATTAAACAAGCAATAAATATTATTATTACTGTGGTTTTTATTAAAGTACCAATGCCTACAATCACTCCGAATAAAATTGCGTAAATCAGCTTAAACTTAAAACTCTCCGCTGTCTTAATCCGCAGGTAAAGATTTATAGCTATTGCAATAAATGGTAATGAAAGAACATCTGTATAAAACACGGCTCCCATTGTATAAAATGGTAAATAAATTGCAATAATAAACAAAGCCATTATACCCGCACGAACATCAATAAGGCGCCGAACAGTATCGTATATCGCATATACTGACACTTGTAACAGCAGTACAGCTAAAACGACTGCAACAGCATAGTAGTCATTCCCACCTAAAAATATATATACACCGAATAAACATCTGAATATGAGCAAAGTAGGTAAATTATGCGGAAATGTGGCAAAGTACTTGTGATATGACTGAAAATCACCGGTCAATGCCCATTCCAAACCACCATAAAATACAGCTCCAAGATCCCACGTAGGCTCATATCTAAGATTCAGCCCAAGAGTAATGGAGGCAACTGTTGATACTGCCATATATGCTATCAGTATCAAGTACCCTCTCTTTTCGCTATCGATCTTAAGCGAGCTTAGTAACTTGAACACAAAAAATAATAAGGCGCATACTCCAATAACCAGTAATAGGAGAAGCGCCGGATTAATAATAACATTCTCCCATCGCCCAAGTTGAGGCAGAGAGACAAAAATCACATGGTAACAAACCCAAATATAAAGAGCCGAAAACAGAAAAAAAGACATTCTTCTTAAGACTAATTGTGTTTTAGCCATTTGTTTACTCGCCTCTTTCGTTATGAGACTCTTTGATCGTAATACTGTTTAGGAAATCGTGTTTTTTATAGAAACTTTCCTTTTCTACCCTGAGGATCAGCTCTTTACCACCGTCCGGATCAGAAACTTCACCTTGTACAGTAAATCCTACCTTATAATGCACTTTCAGGCATGGAATGTTTTCTTCGTGAATATTGCACTCTACTATTGATTTTTTCAGCTTTTCAAAGGCGTAGTATACAATCGAGGTCACAGCCATAAAGCCCAACCCTTTTCCGTGAGCCTCATCATCACCGATCATTAAACGTCCATACTCTACTATGTCATCTCGTATGTTATATACAGAAAGTGATCCAATTATCCTGTTTAGGGCTTTTGATTCTTCTATTGCAAACAGGTAACTATCAGTATCCGCGGTTGTTTTTTTGAACCACTCAAGTTGCTTCTCAGGAGTAATGTAATCTGTTTTTATCAGGAATTGTGAGATCATACTATCGTTTCGCCATGTTCTTAACGACTCTAAATCATTCTCTTGAACAGGCCTAAGTAAGATATCACTATAGGCTATAGTAATTTCATGCTTCATACCGTTGCTCCCTCATACTCATTTATCACCTCTATAACATAATCTTGTTCCTCCTCTGTCATTCCATTGTAAAGCGGCAATGACAGAACAGTGTCGGCAAACTTCTCCGCTATAGGGAATGCTCCTTTTTTGAAACCAAGATAAGCATACGCTTCTGATAAATGCGGTGGAATGGGATAGTGAATGATTGTACCTATCCCCTTCGCTTTCAAATACTCAATGAACCTGTCTCTGTTATCAACCTGTATGACAAATTGATGCCAAACTGTCTCACATCCATCACGGACACCGGGGAGTTTGATCAATGGATTTTTGATCTCGTTAATGTATCGTCCGCATAACCTTGTTCGTTCATTATTCATATCATCAAGATGTCTGAGGCGCACGCGCAACATAGCCGCATGAAGTTCATCCAATCTGGAGTTAGTCCCTATCACCTTGTTATAGTACCGTTTTTCGCTACCATAATTACGAAAGATCCTAAACTTTTCGTTGAGTTCAAGTGAGTTTGTTGTTATTGCACCTGCATCTCCAAAGGCACCGAGGTTTTTCGACGGATAGAATGAAAAACAACCGATATCCCCAAAGCTTCCTGTCATTTTACCATTTTGCTTTGCTCCGTGAGATTGGGCGCAATCCTCAACGACACGCAAATCATGCTTTTCTGCGATTTCCATTATCGCTTCCATACTCGAAGCCTGTCCATATAGATGGACAGCAAGGATCGCTTTTGTTTTCGGGGTGATCGCAGCCTCGATTTTTAAAGGGTCAAGATTATAAAACTCATCGGGCTCTACAAATACCGGTGTCGCTCCACTCATTGTTATTCCCATAACACATGCAATATATGCATTTGACTGTACGATGACTTCGTCACCTTGTCCTATGTCAAGCAAACGAAATGCGATCCATAATGCGTCAAGCCCGTTTGCTAATCCAACACAATGCTTTGTGCCTATATAGCCGGCAAAATCCTCTTCAAAACCGGATACCTCCGAACCGAGTATATACCATCCGGATCGAAGTACCTTTAGTGCTGCTTCTTCATATTCAAGCCGATGGAGTTCAAATGGTCTGTCAAGACGGTTTGCATGTATTTCCATATGCAGGTATAACACCTCATTCTCATTTTGGAAAGCTTATCTTTACAATATAAAAGCAGAACTAATATATCAGAAAGTGTAGAATGTTTCAAGAATAAAAGCTTCTCAAGCCATCGAATCCTATTTGACGCGTACAGTCATATGTAGTATTATTAGTAACTGATTTCTTTAATATAACTCAAATTACTGTTTCTTCACGCCCGAAAGGTCATAACTTATGAAAGCGATTATCAGCTGCCAAAGTGAAAAATCCTGTTATCTCATATCGGCGCTTTGTGTTGTATTCTTAATGCTTGTAACATGGACTGTTCTCCAACTCCGTTTTGAAACAAATGACGATGTCGGAATTATGTATATAGTCGCAGGATATCGCACTGGTACACCCAGTCCCTTTACATTGTTTACCAATATTATCTTCGGATATCTGGTAAGTGGCTTATATACATTGATACCTGTAATCCCGTGGTATGTTATAACACACATAGTTCTGGTTTTTATATCCCTTACCATGATTCTTAAGAGTATCATAAAAGTTTGTGTTGTAAAAGAAGCCTCTCTGGTGATTCCTTTTGCTTTATTCTTCTTTTTATACATTTTCTTCCTGCTACACTATACCGCAGCTCTTCAATTCAGCACAACACCCGCAATGGCAGGTGCGGCTGCTTGTGTTCTTGCTGCGTCCCTTTTTAACAAGGAATCAAAAAAGGCGCGTATAGTTGATTGTATTGCAATAGTATTCTTGTTGTTTTTTGCATATATAATCAGATCAGAGTCGGGACTGGTCGCTATTTGCTATTTTGCTGTTGTCATTGCTTTTAAAACGGCAAAGTTTATTTCTGCTCCTAACAGATGTCAGCGGCACCTTCGTCCGGTAATAATACTATGTGTTTGCACCGCGGTACTATTACCTTCGGCTAAGGCATTAGATACATATCTGGCTGATAGAAATGGTATGAGGGAGTTTTATTCATTTTATAGACAACTTTCAGGGTATATTGATTCACCAATCACGCCATATGCCGACGCCCCGGAAATGTACACAAGCATCGGATGGGACGATAATTTACAATCTCTTGTGAATAGGTGGTTTTTTCTGGATGAGCGGGTTAATGAGGAAAACTTTGCAATAATCAACGAGTTCAACTCTGCTAACCGCCAAAGCCTAGCAGGAGTAGACCGAGTAAAGTCAGAAGCAAGTGCAGTTGTAGAATCAATATATGGATTGTTATCAAGAAGTGCTTATGCCGCAAGTGCTACTATAATTTTCATGACTGCTTACTGTCTACACCTCATAGTGTTACTAAAGCGAAAAAACTGGATCCATTTGTTATTTATGCTTGCAGTAGTCGGCGGACTTCTTATTACATGCCTGTATCTTGGCTATATAGGACGTTTTATACAACGCGCATACTTTGTCACACTGATACCGGCATCTTGTCTTTTATTTTGGTCTATGGCAGATGTGTGGGTCATAGATAGATTCAAGGGACGTTCTAAGTATGCTATATTAGCTTTAAGTTTGCTACTTTTTGCTTTTTTCTTGATTATTCCATTTAGAAGGGCTTATGAAGGAGCTCGTTCTTATAGGGAAGGTGCTGCTGTGTCCCGACGGGCGGCTACGGAGCAATATGTGATCAATAACAGTGACAATATCTATATATTTGATAATAGTTTAGCCTCAACTATGCCGGTGTTCACACGATATTTGGAGCAAAAGCCTATTAACTCATTTTTCTGGGGAGGAACGGGCATAAAAGCACCGATATTCGCAATGCAGTTAGAGGCTAATGATATAAATGAGCTTAGCGCCAAGTCATTATTACAACCAGGATTCTTTTTCATTACCGCCTATAGTATTGAAAGCCATCCGCTTTTCTATGATTATATGGAAAATGAGTTTAATGCGACGGCTACAGTGGTTGATACATTCAACGGCTTAAATGTAATACAATTTACTCAAGAATGATAACAATCGCTTGCATATCACTGATCCTAAACTTGACAAGGGGTATACTTCAGTCTATATTGTCAAGAGAAACCAGCACCTTGTTAAGCATTACAGTCTAGTAAACTATTGAGGATACAACAATGAAAACAGTCTCGTTCATTATCCCATGTTACAACTCTGAAGATACTATCAGAAGTGTTGTAGATGAAATTGAGAAAACTATCGAAACTCTTGATGTTGAAGATTATGAAATTATTCTGGTAAACGATTCATCACCTGATAATGTTTATAATGTGATTTGCAACATCAGTGAAGAAAACTCGAAAGTTCGTGGAATAGATCTGGCAAAAAACTTTGGGCAACATGCTGCTCTTATGGCTGGAGTAAAGAGCGCCGTTAACGATATAATCGTGATTCTTGACGACGATGGACAAACCCCTGCCGATGAAGTTGGAAAACTACTGGACGTGCTTGAGGATTGCGACATTGTTTTTGCAAGATACGATCATAAAAGGCATAAAGCATGGCGAAATCTAGGTTCTAAAATAAATGATCTCATGGCAGAATCACTGCTTGGTAAACCCCGTAACTTAAGCGTTACATCTTACATAGCATGTAAGCGATTTGTTGCAGACGAGATACGAAAGTACAATGGTAGTTACCCATATATGTATGGGCTGCTCTTTCGTTCGTCAGGTAAAATGAAGAATGTACTGGTTAGTCATCGTGATCGCAAATCCGGGCACTCAAACTACACATTTAAAAAGTTAGTTTCACTGTGGCTCAACGGGTTTACTTCATTTTCAATAAAGCCTTTGCGAATTGCTACGATAATTGGTTTTCTGTCTGCCATTGCAGGAGCCGGGTATATAGTATATGTGATAGTGAATTGGCTGATTAGGTCCGGTATGCCGCTTGGGTGGAGTTCGATGATGGCGGCATTGCTGTTTATAGGCGGTATGATCATGATCATTCTGGGTTTGATAGGTGAGTACGTCGGGAGGTCCTATCTTAATATTAGCAATGCGCCGCAATATGTAGTTCGGGAACGAATAGGTTTTGAGGATAAGTAAAATGATAATATTCAATGTCCCGCTTTTTTTAGGTAAAGAAACAGAGTATATCAAACAAGCTGTTGCGCAACGCAAACTCTCCGGAGACGGAGAGTTTACAAAACGTTGCAATACATGGCTGGAAGCAAATATCGGTGTAGCAAAAGCATTACTGACTACATCCTGCACTCACGCACTCGAAATGGCAGCGCTTCTCTGCGACATCAAACCTGGTGACGAAGTAATAATGCCGTCATATACATTTGTATCGACGGCGAACGCATTTGTACTACGTGGTGCAAAAATCGTATTTGTAGATATTCGACCTGATACAATGAATATCGATGAAAGCTTGATCGAAACTGCTATTACCAAAAAAACAAAAGTGATAGTACCTGTTCATTATGCCGGGGTCTCCTGTGAAATGGATGTAATTGACGATATTGCGAACAAGTATGGTTTGCTTATCGTTGAAGATGCAGCTCAGGCTATTATGTCGAAGTACAACGGTAAAGACTGTGGAAGTCTTGGTGACTTTGGTTGTTTCAGTTTTCATGAGACAAAAAATCTGTCATGCGGCGAGGGTGGCGCATTAGTTATAAAAGATCAAAGATATTCCGAGGACGCTGAAATCATCAGAGAGAAGGGAACTAACCGAAGTAGGTTTTTCAGAGGAGAAGTTGATAAGTATACATGGGTCAACGTTGGCTCCAGCTACTTGCCAAGCGAGATCAACGCGGCGTATTTACTGGCACAACTGGAGTTCTCTAAACAGATCCTTGATGATAGGCTGGCAAGTTGGAATTATTATAATAATGGATTAAAGCCATTATATGATCGAGGCTTTATAGAACTGCCATATGTGCCTCCCCATTGCGAACATAATGCACATATGTTTTACATTAAAGCAAAGGATCTTGAAGAGCGGTCATCATTGATCCGGCACTTAAGAGAAAGAGGAGTAGCCTCAGTATTTCATTATGTTCCATTGCATTCATCTGAAGCCGGAGAAAAGTACTCTTGTTTTTCCGGAGAAGATAATTACACAACAAGAGAAAGTGAACGACTGCTGCGCTTACCTATGTACTATGGGTTGACTCAAGAGGATAGAGAAAAGGTTGTTGATTCGGTAAGTACGTTTTATCTATAAGGAAGATATATTAAAATGAAAGCTATTATAGAATGCCGTAGCGAGAAATCTCGTTACCTTGTCTCAACAATCTTTATTACGTTTATAATACTTTTAACTTGGGCACTTGTCCCCCTGCGCTTTGAAACAAATGATGATGTCGGTATTATGTACATAGTAGCGGGATATCAAACCGGTACACCCAGCTCTCTCACCTTATATACCAATATTTTATTCGGATATATATTAAGCGGCATGTATACAGTAATGCCGATGATCCCGTGGTATGGTATTACCCATATATTTCTCATTTACATTTCCCTAATCATGATTTTCAAGAGTATAATTAAAGTGAGTATAATAAAAGGAACGACTTTGGTGGTTCCTTTTACGTTGTTCTTCCTACTATATATTTTTTTCTTGAGTCACTATACAGCAGCTCTTCAATTTAGTACAACACCCGCCATGGCTGGTGCGGCTGCTTGTGTTCTTGCGGCTTCTCTTTTTTTTGAGGAATCAAAACGGGCACGTTTTGTGGATGGTATAGCAATTGCATTCTTGATGTTTTTTTCTTATATTATCAGACCTGCATCGGGAAATGTTATTATTGGCTATTTCGCTGTTGTAATTGCTTTTAAGGTTGCGAAATGCATTATCAACTCTGATATATGTAAGCAACACCTCCGTTTTTTAGTTACCCTTTGTATATGTACTACTGTACCTATAGTTTCAGCAATAGCATTTAACACATATCAAGCCGATAGGAATGGAATAAATGAGTTTCTTTCATACAACTCACAACGTTCCGCGTATATGCACTTAGGGCATACACCATATGATGAGGCACCTGAACTATATGCAAGTATCGGGTGGGATAACGACTTTTACTCTTTGGTGCAAAGATGGTTTTTTATGGATGAACGTTTTACGGACGATAAATTAGTTTTATTAAACGAACACTTTGACACTACCCAACAAAGCGTATCCGGAATCAATCGTTTAACGTCAGATATTCAAAATACTTTTGACTCAATATATAGACTGGCTTCGAGAAACACCTACGTCTTAGGTGCTGCTTTTATACTAACGCTTGTCATTATAATACATGCAATAGTGCTGTTTAGGCAGAAAAATTGGCTTCATTTGATATTCTTATCAGCAGTAGCCGGCGGACTTCTTGTTACTAGCTTGTATCTTGGTTATATAGGACGTTTTTCAAGTCGCGCTTTCTTTGTCACATTGATACCGGCAGCATGTCTTTTGGTATGGAACGTTGCTGCTGTGTGGCAACTTGAAAGGCTTAACACCCGGCACAAATACGCTTTATGTGCAGCAGTAATGGCATTACTTGCTTTCTTTATACTCGTTCCACTTAGAAGGTTTCCTTACGAAGCTCGTATATATAGAGAAAGTGCTTTATCCCACCGTGTAGCTATGGAGCAATATGCCATAGAAAATCCTGACAATATTTATATATTTGATCACTGTCTTATTTCGCAGATGCCTGTGCTCACACTCTATAAAGATCACAAGCCATCTAACCTGTTTTTCTGGGGAGGAACATCATTCAACTCACCGGTTTATACAGCACAGCTAAATGCAAACGGGCTTGATGAACTCTACATTGATGCTTTATTGCAGCCCGGGTTTTACTTCATTACACAGCGGACAGAACACTGCTATCCACTATTTGAGGACTATATGAAAAACACTTTTAATGCGCAAGCAACAGTAGTAGATACATTAAATGGAGTATATGTAATACAGTTCACCCGAGGGTGAACTGTATCGCATTAAATATAGATTAAGTAACAGGTCAGCTTGCATCATTTGGATCAGTTGTATCTGTTTCTTCTTCAATGATATATACAGGTCTGTTTTGAGCGACATCAAATGTTCGCCATATATATTCTCCAAGTATCCCGAGCGACAGCATTATCATCCCCGATGAAAATAAAATCACTATCATAAGTGTTGTAAACCCTTGCACGTCCACAGTTGTAAAAAGCCTCAATGCAACCAAGTATATCCCCCATATCACTGCAATAAATGCAAAAAGAACTCCTACGCCTTCAACGACTCGGATTGGTAATGGAGAAAAACTTACCACAGAGTCTACAGCCAACTTTATTCTTTTTGATAGTGTCCACCTCGACTTACCTTTTTGTCGTGCAAGCCTTGAGTAATAAACTGTTGAAGTCTTAAACCCGGTCCATAATATCTGCATCGTTATTGCTGATTGTCTTTCATCAAGAAGTTTTAACGCTTCAATGGCTTTTCTATCAAGTAAATAACAGTCAAACCCTGATTTCGGCATCTTCTTACTTACAAACTTCTGCATCAGCCTATAATATAAGTTGGCAAACATCTTTTGCGATGAACTGTCGCCCCGGCTCTCTCTTAAGGCTAAAACGACTTTATTTCCTTCCTTCCAACTCTCGTACATATCAAGTATAAGAGACGAGGGTTCTTGCAGATCTGCTGTTTTTATTGTGGCACAATCTCCTGTGCAGGCAACCAGACCGGCAAAGCACGCCGCATGAGATCCAAAGTTGCGAGAAAGCTTTATTAGCTTAGTGTTTTTATCCTTTTTTGCAATTTGCTCACAAATCTCCCATGAGTTGTCACCTGAGCCATCATCGACAAGAATAAGCTCATAATCACTTATCTTACTGATTACGTTTGCTTTAATATCTTCATAGCAATCCATAAGTGTATCTGAGCTATAATAAACCGGGATTATTATTGAGAGCTTGTGCATACTTCTACCACCATAAACCTTAGAGTTGATATAATGAATCACTTTGTATAACTTGCAAAATTCCTTCAAACAAGATAGAATAACAGACGATTCATATGTGAATCTTATTCTATTGATATACCAAAGTCAAGAATGATTTCCATCGATACTTACTTTCATTAAGTGAGTACCTGCATCAAAAGGTGATTAATGAGTATGAACGATATTATCTCACTAAGAAGGCTTGAAGAAAAGGATGCTCCACTTATATTTGAGTGGGTCAAAGATCCTGATATTAATCAACATTTTCGTTTTGACTCCGATGCAATGACAATGGACAGCGTTTTAGACTTTATACATAAAAGTCAAGACACATGTGAAAATGCTCACTTTGCGATTGTTGATGATTCAGATGAGTATATGGGTACTGTTAGTTTAAAGAACATCGATTTGACGGCTAAAACAGCTGAGTATGCCATAGTGCTGAGGAAAAAAGCCCAAGGCAAAGGTTATGGACGAGAGGCCACACTACTGATACTTGAGTATGCCTTTAACTCGATTAATCTGAATCGTGTTTATCTCAATGTTCTC
>Ga0123355_10001213_pt1 | contig 35882 bp, 26 predicted proteins | sample TergutEmb28metaG_3_FD_89872 | JGI IMG/M metagenome (GOLD analysis project Ga0123355, IMG submission 89872) | Embiratermes neotenicus P1 segment gut microbial communities from Petit-Saut dam, French Guiana - Emb289 P1 | ecosystem: Host-associated > Arthropoda: Insects > Digestive system > Gut ...
ACACAACTGGTATAATTTTTCGCATAGAGAATCTCTTCCTTTCTGGGAGTAATGGATTTTTAGGCGAAACCATTATACCACAGAGGGTTCGAGGTTCTCTTTTTCATTTAACTTTACACTACGAATTCTTATAAAAGGAGCACGCTAAATGTTAATCAAGGACGGAATGACGGTATTGTTCCAAGGTGATAGTATAACCGACTGTGGAAGAAATGACGACAGTTTCGGTATGGGACTCGGTTATGTTATGCGGGTTGCAAGCGATTTTACAGTAAAGTTTCCGCATCTGAATGTAAAATTTATCAATCGCGGAATAGGCGGAAACCGCGTTTGCGATTTAGTTGCACGATGGGACGAAGATTGTATTGCTTTAAAACCCGATATTGTCTCAATTTTAATCGGCATAAATGATGTTTGGCGAAGGTATGACAATAACGATTCGACAACAGTTGAAAACTTTAAAGCTCAATACCATGATATTTTAACACGAACCAAACGTGAAACCAATGCGCAAATCATAATTTGCGAACCCTTTGTTTTGCCGTGCCCTGATGATAGAATAAAATGGCGGGAAGATCTTGACCCGAAAATACAAGCGGTTCGAGAATTAGCGAGGGAATTTGGCGCGATTTATATTCCGCTTGACGGAATATTTGCTGCTGCGTCGACTCGGCAAGCAAGTGAAGTTTGGGCAAATGACGGAGTTCATCCAACTCCTGCGGGGAACGCGTTAATCGCTGATGCGTGGTTAAAAGCGGTATCGGAAATTTAATAATTACTTAGGAGTGAAAGTTATGCCAAAACAAGAACAATTAGATTTTTTAAAATGGGAATTTGGAGTGTTTTTTCATTTTGGAATCCGAACATTTTACGAAGGACACAAAGATTGGGATATGCAGGAGATGCCGCTTAGTGGATTTAACCCGACCGAACTTGATTGCGATCAATGGATAAAAGTTGTAAAAGACGTCGGTGCGCAATATGCTGTGCTTGTGTGCAAACATCACGATGGATTCGCTAACTGGCCGTCGAAATACACGGATTATTCTGTTGCGAACACACCGTGGAAAGATGGGAAAGGCGATGTTGTGCAAGAATATGTTGATGCTTGCCGCCGTCACAACATAAAAGTCGGATTGTATTATTCTCCCGCTGAATTTGGTTCAATGGAGCAGGACACAAAAGATTACGACGAATATTTCATAAATCAAATCAGCGAACTTTTGACAAACTATGGTAAAATTGATTATTTGTGGTTCGACGGTTGTGGCTCGGAGGAACATAAGTATGACACTGTTCGCATAACTAAGGTTATACGTGACCTTCAACCGGAGATTTTGATTTTCAATATGTGGGATCCTGATACCAGATGGGTAGGTAATGAGCAAGGTTATGCTCATATGCCCAATGAAATTGTGGTAAATTCATTATCTTTTTCAGTATTTACCGATGTTGAGGAAAGTCTTGACGGAGACCGGTTTTTACCTGTGGAATGCGATTTCCGAATGAGACGGCACAATTGGTTTTATAGCGATCATGACGAAGATACCGTTAAAACAATGGATGAACTTATTGGAATATATTACTACTCTGCCGGTAGAGGCGCGAATATATTGATAAATATCGGCCCGAACAGGCGCGGGCTGCTTCCGCAAAAAGATGCTGACCGTTTAATTGAATGGGGCGAATTTATGAAAACCGCGTTCGCGAATCCATTTTCAACTAAATTTGAGAAAAACGGTAATATTTACACTGCCGAGCTTGCTGAATCTATGTGCGTTAATAATCTCGTGTTACGTGAGGACATAAACAATCTAAATATGGTTAAAAAGTTTTCGGTTCGAGCGCATCCATATCCCTTGGGAGCGCCGCCTATCACAGTATTTAGCGGAAAAACGATAGGGAATAAAACCATTTGCGTGTTCCCAACATTCTACACAAATAAAATTGAATTGGTTATAGAAGAAAGCAACGAAAACGAAGTAATAACCGAGATGTCATCTCACTTTGTGCGTACTTGAAAAATATTTAAAGACACACCCTATATATAAAACAAGGAGGAATTTTATTATGCTAAAAGCAGGAATAGTAGGCTGCGGTGGTATCGCGAGAGGAAAACATGTACCATCGATAGTAAAAATTAAAGATGTACAAATTGTTGCATTATGCGACATAAAACCGGAAAGAATGGACGAATTTATTGAAAATTATTCATTAAAAGAAGCAAAAAAATACGAAGATTACACCGAAATGTTAAAATCAGAAAAATTGGATGTTGTTTACGTTTTGACTCCAAACGATTCGCATGCCCCAATTTCAATTGCGGCAATGGAAGCGGGCTGCCACGTAATGTGCGAAAAGCCGATGGCAAAAACAACCGAACAAGCGAAAGCAATGCTTGATTGTGCTAAAAAAACAGGGAAAATTCTTACAATCGGTTATCAAAACAGATTCCGTCCCGATAGTTTGTATTTGAAAAAAGCGTGTGAACGCGGTGATTTAGGTGAAGTTTATTACGCGAAAGCGCACGCAATCCGCCGCCGCGCGGTTCCGACATGGGGTGTATTTTTGGACTCCGAAGCACAAGGCGGCGGTCCTCTAATCGACATTGGAACGCACGCGCTTGATATGACCCTTTGGCTAATGGATAACTATAAGATCAAATCGGTGCGAGGCAGTGTTTACCGCAAACTTGCCGATCAAACCGAGCAAGGAAACGCGTTCGGAAATTGGGATCCGAAAGAATTTACGGTGGAAGACAGCGCGTTCGGTTTTATAACTATGGAAAACGGTGCAACCATATTACTGGAAAGCAGTTGGGCGCTTAATACGTTGGATACCGGCGAGGCACAAGTGACGCTTTGCGGAACCGAAGCGGGCGCGGATATGAAAGATGGATTGAGATTTAACAAAATCGAACTTAACCAGCAAACCGTTGTGAAACCTGATCTTACAGTCGGCGGAGTTCCGTTTTATGAAGGTGTTAGCCATGATCCTGCTGATGTTGAGGCGAATAATTTTATCGATAGTGTTAAATCCGGCAAACAGCCGATGGTAACCGCGGAACAAGCCTATGTTGTGACGCAAGTATTGGATGCGATATATGAAAGCTCGAAACTTGGCAAGGAGGTTCAATTCTAATGAAGTTAGGAGTTATGACCCCTGTTTTGTATTCAATGGAATTGGAAGAGGCGTTAAAATATTTAAGCGGACTTGGAGTTCAAACGGTTGAAATCGGTTGCGGCGGATATCCGGGAACCACGCATTTGAATCCCGCTGATTATTTTGCAAATCCTGCGAAAGTTGATGAGTTGAAAAAAATGCTTGCAAAATATAATATGGAAATTTCTGCATTGTCTTGCCATGGAAACCCTGTTCACCCGGACAAAGAGATTGCGGAACAGTTTCATAATGAATTTATTGATACATTAAAAATGGCGCAAATGCTTGGAATTGATACGGTTATCAGTTTTTCAGGTTGTCCGGGTGATTGTGAAACATCAAAAAATCCGAACTGGGTAACTTGCGCGTGGCCTAATGAATACGGCGAAGTTCTTGAATGGCAGTGGAATGACGTACTTATTCCGTATTGGAAATCTGCGGCGTCAGATGCAAAAAAATATGGCGTTACAAAAATTGCGCTTGAAATGCATCCCGGATTTTGCGTGTATAACCCTGAAACTTTAATGAAACTTCGAAACGCTGTTGGCGGAGATATAATTGGCGCTAACTTTGACCCGTCACATCTTTTCTGGCAAGGGATAAATCCTGCCGAGGCAATTAAATATTTGTGCGGCGCAATCCATCATTTCCATGCAAAAGATACAAAAATTGACAAGGCTAATACGGCAGTGAACGGTGTACTTGATACGAAAAGTTATGTAGAACTGCCGAAACGTTCGTGGTTATTCCGCACTGTTGGATATGGTAACGATTATGCTACATGGAAAGAAATTTTTAGCGCGTTGAAAGTTGTGGGTTATGACGGCGCGATTAGCATTGAACATGAGGACGCGCTTATGTCACCGACAGAAGGCTTGGAAAAAGCAATTGCATTTTTGAAAGAAACGATAATATTTGAGAGCGCGGGCGATGCGTGGTGGGTGTGAAAGGAGAATTTATATGAAACGCACGGATTGGTTTGTGAATGATAGGTTCGGAATGTTTATTCATTGGGGATTATATGCGATTCCTGCAAGAGGCGAATGGGTTCGCAGTATAGAAAAAATACCGGTTGAAGATTATCAAAAATATTTTGATACTTTCGATCCTGTAAATTATGACCCGAAAAAATGGGCAAAGTTGGCGAAAAAAGCGGGAATGAAATATGCCGTATTGACTGCCAAACATCATGATGGATTTTGCCTGTTTGATTCAAAATTGACCGAATATAAATCGACAAACACTCCCGCGAAACGAGATTTAGTGCGCGAGTATGTTGACGCGTTCAGAGCCGAGGGAATAAAAGTGGGGTTATATTTCTCTATTATCGACTGGCATCATCCGGATTATCCCGCATACGGTGACGCGTTTCATCCTATGAATCAAAATGAAACGTTTAAAGATGTTAAACATAATTTTGATAATTATATTGAATATATGCACGGGCAAGTTCGTGAACTGCTTACTAATTACGGCAAAATTGATATTATGTGGTTTGATTTCGCTTATACCAGCCCAAGCAGAACGGACGAATTAAAGTATATGCGTGATGAAACATGGAAATCTGCCGAACTTATTAAAATGATGCGGGAAATTCAGCCCGATATAATTACTGACGACCGTTTGGCGGGAAGCGCGAGTGACCCTGAAACTGATTTAAAATACGGCGATTTCGGTTCGCCGGAAAAAATTATTCCACCGACAGGAGTTTTAAATTCAAAAGGCGAATCTATTGTTTGGGAAGCTTGCATAACGCTAAATGAAAACTGGGGATATTGTTCGGATGACAGAAATTTTATTGATTCTAAAACAGTTATTCGAAGTTTGATTGAATGTGTTAGTAAAAATGGAAATATGCTTCTTAATGTCGGACCGAACGCCAAAGGTGAAATCGGTGAGGACGAAACAAAAATTTTAGAAGAAGTAGGCGAATGGATGGCGAAAAACGGCGAGAGTATTTACGGTTGCGGCCTTTCGGATTTGCCGAAGCCGGAGTGGGGAAGGTTTACCCAAAAAGGAAAAACTTTATATGCTCACATATTCGATAGAGGAATCGGCGCTATTTCGCTTGCGAACCTTAACGGAAAGGTTGACGAAAATGCACGGCGTTTGTGGGACGATTCCGAAATTATGTTGTCTCGTCCGTGGATGACAGCTGCTTTCCCAAATGATGTGTTTATCGAAATTAAATCAAATAAACTTCCCGACGATGCCAGTACGGTGGTTAAAATCACATTAAAATAACGTCTTTAATATTATTTTATAAAGTTATATTTTTTGTGTTCTAATCATTTTTGACGCTTCTGCGGGAGGGTAGATATGAAATATAAAGTGATGCTTGTTGAGGATGAACAAATTATACGCGAGGGATTTGAAACCTTTATCAATTGGAATGAATTAGGTTTTGAAGTTGTTGCGTCTTTGGGTGACGGACGGGAAGCCTTACGGTATTTGGAAAGCAATATCATTGATTTGATTATTACCGATATAGAGATGACATTTGTTTCCGGACTTGCGCTTGCTAAATATATCTACGAAAAAGGACTTCCCATTAAAGTTGTTATGCTAACCGCTTATCCGAGTTTTGATTATCTTTCCGAGTGTATGAACTATAAAGTTGAAGATTATATTTTAAAAACCGCGTCTAATACTGAGATTGAAGGGAAACTTAGAATCGTTTTTGATAGAATGGAACAAGAACGCAAGGAAAACGAGCAAAACCTTAAATTAGAAAATTGGGCGTCAGACGTTGTTTTATTTTTAAAGGAACGATTTATGAATAAACTGTTTGCCGGATATGAGAGTAAAGAAGATTTAGTTCTTGATATAAAAAGAAGCGGCATCGATATTCCCTTTGAAACCACTCGCATCAGGCTTTATAGTGTTGATTTTCTGACCGGCATGTCAGATATTAACCGATATGGTTATGATGGTTTTCGAAACATTATACATAACTTTTTTGACGCATATAAATCCTCAACGCCTTTCTTTTATTTGATAGGCGAAGTTGTTTATATTTTGGAATTGTGTATTGATGATATAGATGTTAATGATATGGAAAGAGAATTTTTTGACCTATTTAAAGTTGAAATAAAAATAAAAAAAATAGCGGAATTTGATAATGTTTTTGATGTTTCCTCATCAAAAATAGCGGAATTGAACCTAAATTTATCAAAAGACGATAAAAAAGATGAAGCACGCCACTATATAATAAGCAGCGCGATTTCCTATATAAACGAAAATATAAGCGATGGTATTTCGTTAGAAAAAGTTGCTGAAAAAATCTATGTGTCGCCGGAATATTTAAGCCGTTTATTCAAAAAAGAAATTGGCATGAACTTCAAAGAATATTTGATAGATTGTAAGATGACAAAAGCTATGGAATTGTTGAAAGATCCGCGATATAAGGTGTACGAAATAAGTAAAATGATTGACTATAAAACCGTCGGATTTTTCTCAAAGGTTTTTCAAAAATATACAGGTTATACTCCGACTGAATATAGGAGAAAACACTTATGAAACATCGACCATTTTTCCGAACTCAAATTAAACGATTCCAATGGAGTAGTATGTATGTAAAATATTTATGGCACATTTTAGCTATTGTTTCTATACCGTTTGTAATTTTTGTTTTGTTTATGTTTTCGATGCTTGAAAGTAATATGGAAACTGAAATAAAAAATGCGAATACAGTGTCATTACTTCGGGTTTCAAACATTATGGACGCATCTATTCAAAATATACACAATCAAGCGATTCGCATGGCAAACGATACTGATGTTATATATCTTTTAAGTGATGTGTTTGATTATAATCCAAGACGAATTCTTGATATGCTTGAAGGGATGACCATGACTTCGCCGTTTGTTGAAAGTGTGCACTTATACTCAATTACGGACGGCCGCGTTGTATCCATTAGAGGCGGCGGAAATATCGCTGATTTTTATGACAATTGCTGGTATGAAGAATATATTCAAAATCGTGACAGACTGTTTTGGTTTCAGGCGCGAGAGGTGAGGTTGCCGTCCGTGGCGGGACGGCGTAACAATGTTATTACTATATTTTATTCAATCGTGCATGTCGGAAATCATAAAGGTGCGATAATAATAAATCTTTCAATGGATAGATTGAGTGATTTTTTCGAGATTGGTATTGGAGAGAATATAGAAATTTTTGACCCTTTCGGATATATGATTTTTCCTGAAATAAACAATGGAAAATTGGATGTAATGCTTCCTGATACTCCGTATAGTTTTATCAGCGAAGATCGATCCGGCGTTATAACGTATATAAGGTCATTTGATACCGGTTTGACTTATGTATCAAGGTCTGAGTTGCAATATAGCAGACATGCGGCAAATTTTTCGGTAATTACTTCTACCGTGTTTGTGATAGGATTTCTTATTGTTATTTTACTTGCGATTTATGTTCTTTTTGTTATGATGCGTCCGGTTAAGAAAATTGTTTCGGTTATTGATGATGTCAATTCGAAAGGTGTTAATGAAATTGACTATATCATAAATGCCATATCAAACGCAAAGGCGGATAAACAAAAACAAGAAATTGAACTTAAAGTTCGGATTGAAATGTTAGAAAAAGCACAAATTGTTGCAATGCAAGCACAAATAACTCCGCATTTTTTACTTAACATTCTGACCACAATGAGGTTTATGGCAATGAGCATTACCAACGGAGATAATGATGTCAGCAAAGCAATTACTTCGCTTTTAGATCTTTACAGGGTATCTTTGTCGGGGGGAGAACATTTCACGCGGGTAAGCGCGGAAATTGAACACGTCACCCACTATATCGAGCTTCAAAAAATACGGTTTAAGGATAAGTTTGATGTAGTTTTTGATGTTGCGCCCGATGTTATAAATATGAATGCGGTTAAAATTATGTTGCAACCAATTGTGGAAAACGCCATAACTCACGGAATTAGACCGATGAAAGACCAAGGAATCATTAACATTAAAATTTATGCCGAAAACGGAACTCTTTTCTTTGAGGTTTCTGACAACGGAATAGGAATGAACGCTGAAAAAATGGCGGCACTTAATGAATATTTGCAATCGGATTATTTTGACAGTTTTGAACATATAGGTGTGAGAAACGTAAACCAGCGGTTAAAATTGATTTATGGCGAGGAATATGGAGTTCAAATTAAGTCGGAAGAAAACAAGGGAACAACGGTTGTTATCGCGATTCCGGCAGTTGAAAGAGATATTGAGTTATAAAAAATTAAAAGAGAACTGTGTATTAAGCAGTTCTCTTTTTTAGTTTAAAAAATTTATACTTTCGGGAATATCGTTATCCTCAGTGTTGTTCCGCCGAAAGGAACTAATGTTATATCGCGCTTCTTGGTTTTGTCGATATTTTCAAGTTCGGTCAAAGTTGGCAACGGCGGAGTAAGCGTAAACTTTCCTTGAATTTTAGATGTTATAATTTTTGGTTCGCCGCCGTCAAAAATTACCGGATGATCACGTTCGATTTCGTCATATGTAACAGTTGTATAACCGGGAACTTCAATGCCTTTAAGTTTCAGCATAACCGGCGGATTGTTCCACACATCATTGAAATCATTCGTTGATATAAATTCGGCGTTATTTATATCTTCTAATGTGAGCGCGTAATTAAATTCCGATTCCGGATACATATTATATGCCGGGAACTCGGCGGTTGATTTTTCTTCAGTTTTATCAATCTCAATCCGAGCTTTTATCGGAAGCGAGTAAACCAACGGGCCGCGTTCAATGCTGATTCCGTTTTCACCCCACTCTTGAGTCGTTATGCTCATAGGGAGTTTTAAAGTTATTTCATCTCCGTTAGAAAATTCTCCGGATATATTCTCAAATTTTCCGGGAGCGACTGATGATTCATGGCCTTTTACGGTGATTTTTGCGTCTTTTGCCCAAGTTGGAATTCTAAAACTGAAATCCAATTCGGTGGTCTTATCACAATTGATAGTGAACTTAATTTCATCGCTAAACGGATAATTTGTATCTTCGATAACTGTAACGGGATTGTTATTCTTGTCAATCAACTCAACGACACAAGGCGAATACATTGCGGCAACATATGCTCCGTTTTTATCTTTCATCCACATTTTTGACGCGAAATTCGGCATGGTTCTGTTAACGTTTCCGGGACAGCATTCAGTGCCGGGGTTAGGTCTATATGACATCCATTTTTCGCCGCGGAAGAATATATTGTGGTTCGAGTTCTTGTCCGCGATTACTTGATTGGGGCAAGAGAAATATTGTAGCGCGCGGAAATCGTTGGTTACCGCGCCGGGCGCGGCATTAAAGCATATACGTTCTATCATATCGGCGTATTTAACATTTCCGGTAGCTTGCAACAAATATCCTAAGTTCCAAGCTAAATCCGGGATGTCGCAGGTTTCGTAATTATCAAGCGGTGTTTTTCCTCTTAAATGTTCCGACCCTGAGCAAACGCCGGAAACTAAAATATGATCGCGGATTAGTTTTTCGACAACATTAATTGCCGCGTCCAAATATGTTTTTTTCCCTGTGTATATATACATTATTGTGGCAATTTTAGAAAGTTCGCAATATGAAACGCCGTGTTCGGTTGGTTTTCTGTCTGACAACATTGTTTTTACCGCTGTGTCGCGGTCGTTTGTAACAGCCCATTCTCTGTCATGCTTTTCATATGCTGTTTTCGCCATATCAAGCAATGCTTTATTACCTGTTTTTGAGTAAACCCACAACATGATTTCAACATTTAAAACTTCACGGAAATAATAATGCTCGCTTCCTCCCGCCAAATAGTGTTTTTCGAGTGCAGGAACGATTCGTGCGTCAGTATCAGCCAGCGCTATAAGCGCTCGGAAAAACACAACGTGCGCCCAACGATTCACGCCTGTTCCATCACTTGACTTTATACCTTTTGGCCCTAAATATCCGTCGTCGTCAGTATTGTTCAAGCAAAAATCAACGCTTTTATATGCTTTGTTTAATAAAAACTCATCGTCAAGCAAAAGTCCGCACCTTACCATGCCGTCAATCCAGTAACCTGCTTGTTCATAGGGCCACCAAACGTCTGCTACATCGGTATCAAACGCCATAGAATCGGAAAAGTTGTGCCATCCGACAGTGTCAAACGGAAAACCTGCTGCTTCTAAGTGACCGGTGAGTCCGCTTTTTTGTGTTTGCAGATATTTTTCAAGCCAACCTTTTGGCTTTATTTTGTTCAGCTCAAAATCTTGAAATATAGAATATAGCATATTCAAAATTCTACCTCCTTCAATAGGCTTAATCATTATTTAATCATAGCATAATTGGTGAGGGTTGTCAAGTTGATCCCTATTGAAAACAAGTCGAATTTCTTAAAATAATTTGTCCCCTTTTGACGTTTTAAAAAGGTTATATATTAAGAAGAATTAAAACAATTAAAAAGATGGGCGGGGAGAAATTTGAAAAAAATCATTTCATTTAGTTTAGTGATGGCTTTATTGCTGAGTATTATTCCCGTAGGGTTTTCTACGATAGCGGCGGCATCAAACGACAGAGGCGGTTATATTCTTGTTCCGATGACGTTTGGCAGAACCGGAATTGATGTTTCGACTTCTTTTATATTGACAACGCCTAACGAAACTACCGCGGAAGATGTTTCGGCAAGGCTATCAATTGACGGACAGCCGCAACCGGATATCGTTGCGGTGTCCGATTATGGAACTGAGTTTATCATCACTCCGGCAGTGATATTGGTTTCTAACACATTATACATATTCCGCGTAAATCGTGAGGATGCCGATGATATAACATGGGCGTTTCAAACGGCCCGAAGATTTCAAATCACTTCAAATTTCCCGAGAAATGAAGCGACATTTGTTCCACGGAATACCGGGATTGAAATAGCTTTTTCGGAAGAAGACTTTACGCCTATTGATGAATTTTTCAGCATTTATCCTCATGTTGCGGGTCGGTTTGAGACGCGTGGAAACACGGCGATATTTGTTGCAAACGCGTTGTTTGAATATTCAACAGTTTATACCGTTACGCTTCGCGCGGGTGTTCGGTTGGAAGGCACGAACGATGCGCTGACCGAAGATTATATATTTTCGTTCGAAACGTTGCCGCGTCCGGTGGTGATAGAAACAGACCCGGGAGAACCGCCGCGGCGTGTTGAGCAAATATTTTTCGATTCAAGTTATGTCGAATTGCCGAGCATTCAGACTCCAAGCATTGGATATCGACTTAATTTTCCGCGGAATACTTGGCGTCCAACGCCTGATGTTCGCGTATATAGATTTAATACTTCCGAACAAGGAATAGAGGCGGCGCGTCAACTTATGAGAACACCGAGTTGGGCGCGGCATGCGAGAGAAGCAAATTTTGTGGACACACGCAGATTGACGCGGGTTATGTCATTCGAATGGTCAATGGGTGATGAGGACAGGTCGTGGGGAAGAATGGAGTTTCCCGACAACTTGCGGCAAGGATTTTATTTGGTTGAGGCAACGGTAGAAAACGGACGAGACCAAATGGTTATTCAAATAAATGATTTACCGATACAAATTATCACCGATGATGAGCAAACAATTTTCTGGGTCAACGATGTTGCAACAGGTGGCGCGTTGGTTGGAGCAACAGTTTATGATGTGACAACCGGAGAAACATATAGGACTGATGAGAATGGTATTGCGGTAATAAACAGAGCTGTTACGGGACATATTGATGAGCAAATTACAGTAACCGCGCGGGATGGAAGACAAGCCGTTTGGTTGGGCAGACGCATTTGGGGCGGCAGATGGCATGCCGGAAACGCCAACGAGGCATATTGGACGGCGTTGCAGCTTGACCGAACATTATTTCAGCGGGATGATACCCTTTTCTTTTGGGGATTTGTTGAGTGCCGCCGAAATAACGAAGAAATAAATCACGTTACTGCCGTGCTGCGGCAGAGCGGGTGGAATCGTTGGGCAGGTACAGGCAGGGATATACTTCATCGTCAGATAATTTCTGTGCAAAATGGTGTGTATACGGATGAAATAAGGTTGCCTAATTTGGATATAGGCAGATATGTTATGACAATTTATCATGGTGATATTGTTTTAAACACTATACACTTCGAGGTTCAGGATTACGTGAAACCGCCATATGAAATTACTGTGAGCGCGGATAGGAATGCTGTATTTGTTGGTGATGAAGTTATTTTCACTGCGAAAGCAGGGTTTTTTGAGGGAACGCCGTTGCCTGATTTGAGTATTTCGTATAGATTGTGGGGTTCGAGGTTGACGAATTCGGTGACTTCAAGCGGAATTACAAACCTTGACGGTGAGATTGAGGTGAATGTTATTCCAAGACCGAGTCCGGATCAGCAAGGTCAAACATCTTTGGAGTTTACAGCCGAGGCGACGTTGCCTGAGATTGGTTTGGCTCAGGCGAGAACATCGGTTCGAGTGTTTATCAACGACATTGACGTTCGCGCGCGCGCGACTCGTCCAAACGAAAAAGTTGATATTGGAACGCCTGTTGTTGCAACAATCACGGTTGACGTAAATTCTATTACACTTGATAGATTAAATGACGGCACATCGGCGCATTGGGGTGATTTTCTTGACGCGCCGGTTAACAATCAACAAATATCGGTTGATGTTTATCGGCAATGGTGGGAGAGTATTGCAACCGGGCAAACCTGGTATGATTTTATCGAAAAGAGAGTTGTGCCAATCTATCGTTGGGAGATGCGGGAAGAGCGGGTCGACAGTTTTACAATGGCAACAAACGCAACCGGCGTTGCTGAGCGGAATTTCACGTTACCGAATCGGGAGCGGGAAAGCTATTTCGCGCGAATTCGCACTGTTGATGGAAATGGAAGAGCAATCAATCAACGCGTATTTATCGGCAGAGATTGGTCGCGCTTCTTTTTGGACGCCAATTCAAATGAGCTGCATTTGTATAGTGATAACCAGAGCGGCGTTTACGCGATTGGGGATGAAGTGACTTTGACCCTTAAACGCGGAACAGAAGTGGTTGAAAGAGGAAATTTCCTGTTTGTAAATATGCAGCGTGGAATTCAAAGTTTTCAAGCGGGGGTAAATCCGTATACTTTCACCTTTTCACGAGAACATATTCCGAATGTTTTTGTTCAGGCGTATTATTTTGACGGATTTACTTATCGGCATTCAAGTTGGAGAATGAGCGAAAATCTGTTGTTTGATTTTGAGCAAAACGAATTGATAATTACGGCAACGCCTGATAGAGAAACCTATCAACCAGGCGATATGTTTAATGTGATTATTTCTGCAACAGATATACATGGGAAGCCGGTTAGCAATGCGGCGATAAATATAAGCGTTGTTGACGAAGCATTATTCGCGCTTAGAGATTATACAGTGAACACATTGACTGCTCTGTATCGTACCGTAAGTTCGGGATTGGGATTTACAACGTCAACCCATTGGAGTTTTATTGTGTCTGATGAAACTGTTGCACGGCAAAGTTACGGCAATTTCATAATTGCCAATGGCGGCGGGCGTGCTTTTGAAAGTGATTGGTCGCCGGGAGCACCGATGCTGGCGATGGCACCGCCTTCCGAACCTGAAATGGCAAGAGGTGGAAGTGAGACGCATCTGCGGGAAATATTTGAAGATACCGCGCATTTCGCTGTAATTCATACAAACGCGAACGGGCAAGCGGTTCATAGTTTCAGATTGCCTGACAATATTACATCATGGCGAATGACTTTATCGGGAATTAGCGGTGACTTACACGCGGGAAATCTTGTGCAAAATATAATCGTTACCAATCCGATGTTTTTGAATTATTCCATTAATGACATGTTTTTGGTTGGTGATATTCCGACAATCGGTGTAAATGTGTTCGGCACAAGTTTAAGCGGCGGCGAGACGGTGGAATTTGAAGTTTGGGACGAAGTGAATCCGCAGCTGCGCCGAGCCGCAAGCGGCGTTGCGTTCGAGCGGGTGAATATTCCGCTTTGGGAGATGCAAAACGAAGGCGAAAGCGCGCTGATTATATATGCAACCGTTAGCAATGGCACGACTGACGCGGTTCGTCATCAATATCAAGTGTTGAGAACTTATCGTGAGATTGACGCCGCAACCTTTTATGATGTGTCGGTTGATACTGTGTTTGCAGTAGGCAGCGGAGGTCTTACAAACATCACGTTTACAGATCGTTCGCGCGGGCAATATTTGTCGGAACTTATTCGGCTTCGCAATTCGTGGGGAGACAGAATTGAACGAATGGTCGCGCGGCGGGAAGCAAACAAACTTATACAGCAATATTTTCCTGATGTATGGTTGTGGAGACATACCGACAGTTTTGTAGCGCGGAATTATCAGCAATCTAACGGAGGGATTTCCATATTACCCCACGCGGAGAGCGACTTAGAAACAACGGTTCGGTTGATGCCGTTTATTAAAAACGAAATCAATGTTGCATCGCTTCGAAATTACCTTTACAACATTTTTGAAGGAGAGAATAACGATAACAAAATGCTTGCGCTTTACGGATTAGCCATGTTGCGTGAGCCTGTGTTGCTGCATTTGAATAATTACGCAATGTTAGAGGACATTTCGATTAGGGATTTGACATATATTGCGTTAGGGTTTTACGCTTTGGGCGAAACAGGGCGGGCGGCGGAGTTGTACGACACACGAATCGCGCCCTATTTGGAACGATTCGCGCCGTACTATCGCGTGAACGTTGGAAGCAACACCGATGATATTTTGGATGCAACATCAGCCGTTCTTAATCTTGCTACAAAACTTGGTAGGTCGGAGCGGGAAGGGCTGTACAGATACCTTGTTCGAAATCGTCCGACCGATATATTGACAAACCTTGAAAGGCTGACATTTATTCAGCGTGAAATCGGTAGAGCAACAGATGTGCGGGGAAGTATAACTTATACTTTGTTTGGTGAAGAAATTACTCGTGAACTTGGGCGTTATGGCTGGTGGGGCGGGAGCTATACGCTCCGAATTCCTGCGGTGAATATGCATGAATTTAATTTGATTGAAGTTATCGGCGATGTTGGTGCGGTTTCAATTTTCAGACAACCAATGATAGAGGTTAATCAAGTTAATAATGATATAACCGTTCGCCGTCGTTTTTATCGAATCGGTGGCGGCGGTGATAACGGCGGTGACGACTATGCTTGGGAATTTGAGCAAGGCGATATTGTGCGTGTGAATTTGTGGATTGACTATTCTGCAATGGCGATACAAGGCTCGTATGTTGTTACCGATTTTCTTCCGGCAGGACTTGAATTTATCAATGATAGCGCAAGAGTTCCGGGAGGACAACGATTCGGAATGGGTCATTTGCGTTATGTTCGAACCGAAGGGCAGCGGGTGATGTTCTTTGACCATAACAGCTGGTTTAACAGCGGGCGATTGTATTTCTATTACGCGAGAGTTGTTAGCCCGGGAACGTTTAGGGCTGAGGGAACACTTGTTCAAAACTTGAACGCGCCCGATTATTTCACGGTTGGTGAAGATGATATTATTGTGATTAGGTAAACGCGAAAAAGTAAATTATACACTTAAATATAAACCCCCTTTAACCATTGCGGTTAAAGGGGGTTTTTGGTCGAGGTAGCGATACACCACTTCCGCACAAAGTCAATAAAATCAATAGTTTGCAGGCGATCCGCAAGCGGTATTTAATATAAAAACCTATAAATTTAACAAAATTATAACACATAAAAGCTATTTTAGCAATACCTAAATTGAAAATAATCAGCACCGGAAATTTTAAATTGTCGGTGTTTTTATATGTCCATTGCTATAATTTAAAATATAAATTTTTCAGCAAAATATTGCAAATTTCGTCTATATGTGTTATAGTTATACATATGGAATATTTTGGGTCAAATGTGTTGTAACAGTTATGGCGAATTTTGGCGATTCTGAGGGGAGGAAGAAATGTGCTCACAAAATTGAGTGTTGAATTAGTTAAGTTTATATTGGGAAAAACATTTGGAAATAAAATTGACGATTTATTGAAGGATGATTTAGCGGATATTATTTATAAAGTAATAGACGCCGCAGAAAACGAGTACGTTAAATTTTATAATAATGTTAAGAAATCAGATAATTTTCTTTCCTATGAAGATAATATTAAAAAAATTGTAGAATGGATTGTCAAAGAAAATATTCTTGACACTAATTCCTTTCCGTTTGGGTTCATCCAAATAGAAGACCAAGACCAAATAGATTTTGTTATTAACACCATCAGAAAACTTGTAAGAGATAATAGAGACTTAGACCAATATGTTGCTAACACTACCATACAGGAAATATTCAAAAAATTAAATATGGAAATTTTTGGCAATAAACCAACCCCCGAATTTATAATCTCAACAATGACGGATGTAACGCCGACTAATACTTTTGTCGGGCGTAAGACGGAATTACAAAAACTAAGGAAATACATAGAAGATGAGAAAAAACTTGTTCTCGTAAGCGGAATGGGCGGCATAGGGAAAACTCACCTTTGTAGGTATTTGTATAAAGAATATGTAGACCGCAATGCGAATGGCGAAGATATGAACATCGAACATATCGGTTATTTAACCTATGAAGGTAATATGGATGACACTGTGCGTATGGGCGTAAAATATGACGAAACCGGAAATTCTGAGCAAGACACCAAAACCGCTTGGAAAACTCTTGAAAATTTATCGCAGAAAAGAACGGTTTTGTTTATTGATAACGTTCCCGATTCAGCTAATCAGGATGAAAGCTTTAAGGAATTATATAAGTTGACTTGTCCGATAATTTTAACCTCAAGAAGCAGTAACTTTAATAATTTTGAAGAACTCGACATATCCGTTATGGATATTGATGATTGCGTAGAAATATTTACAAAAATAAAAAAGAATGTTGAAGATAGCGAACTGGCGATATTAAAGGATTTAATCGAAACAAAAGTAAAGTGTCACACGTTAACTGTTGAGTTGTTAGCGCATATGTCAGAGTCGAGAGATTGGAGCATTTCTGACCTAAAAGAGAATTTGGACAGCAAGAACTTTAACATCGTATACCAAAAAGGCGGCGAAAAGCAAAATTTACAGAAGGAATATGAAAAATTGTTTAATATGTCCGCGCTTTCGGATAGCGAAAAAAATATACTCGAAGTGTTTTCGATTTTCCCATATATTCCATTGGACATTAAACTTTGTAATCAATGGCTAAACGATGACGCAAACGCAACCGAGGAGGATACACTGTTCTTTGATTTGAGCAAAAAAGGATGGTTAGAAAAAACAGAAAATAAAGGTTATATGATGCACCCTGTTATAGCGGAAACTATTAAAAAAATGCGAAAACCCTCCCTCGATAATCATATGAATTTAGTAAAAAATTGCGCTGATAGTTTATACCTTAATCCTACCGATATTTTCATAGAAAAGTTACCGTATATTCAGTGTGCAGAAGCAATAGCCGATAGTTTTTATTGTATGGATGAAAATCTTGGAAGGCTATGTAATCAAATTGGGGTTATTTATCATTGGCAATGCGATTATCCCAAGGCATTAGAATGGCTTCATAAAGCGTTAGACATCAAAGAAAAGGTATTGGGGACAGAATATTCCTCCACTGCAACAACGTATAACAATATCGCGGCGGCATACGATAATCAGGGAGATTATCTCAAGGCATTAGAATGGTATCATAAAGCGTTAGACATCAAAGAAAAGGTATTGGGGACAGAACATCCCGACACTGCAACAACATATAACAATATCGCGGGGGTATACGCAGAACAAGGCAAATATCCCAAGGCATTAGAATGGTATCATAAAGCGTTAAACATCTTCGAAAAGAAATTGGGGACAGAACATCCCGACACTGCAACAACATATAACAATATCGCGGCGACATACGCAAATCAGGGAGATTATCTCAAGGCATTAGAATGGTATCATAAGGATTTAGCCATTAGCGAAAAGAAATTGGGGACAGAACATCCCGACACTGCAATAACATATAACAATATCGCGGGGGTATACACAAATCAGGGAGAGTATCCCGAGGCGTTAGAATGGTATCATAAAGCGTTAAACATCTTCGAAAAGAAATTGGGGACAGAACATCCGCATACTAAGAGTGTTTGTAGAAGTATAGAAATAATAAATAGCTTGCTGTAAACAAGGCGATTGATAGCTTTCGAAGCAATGAAGTGGACGATAATCAATGAAATGGATACAAAAATCGAAAAAAGCTTTCAATCACGGCGTTGTCATATGGGGGAGCCTTAGTTGCGACTGACGCTACGCCAACAATCGACTCGTTTTCTAGGGCAATCTGCAGGGATGAACTGTTCGCAAAATCGTATATTTTGACGGTTCAGCTGGAACGACTGAATAATAAGAACCCTGTCTAATTGATTAGTTGATACAATATGTAGGGGTAGGAGTGTTGTTACACCACTTTCAGATGAAGAAACTCAATGATATCAAGGGTTTAAAAAACCGAAAGGGCTAAATCCTGCCCTTTCGGCGGTGGTCGAGGTAGCAGGATTCGAACCTGCGGCCCCTTGGTCCCAAACCAAGTGCGCTACCAAACTGCGCTATACCTCGTTATATTCAATTTAAAATCACACGCAAACATGCAACTTAATAAGTATACATATAAAATTTGATTTTGTCAAGTACTAATTTGCAAGTTATTTAAAATAATACAAAAATATTTTTTCTTGATTTATTTTAAGCTTTATAGTATAATCAACCTAAGCAAGCTTTAATTGGGGGGATAAACAATGGAAAAACTATTAAATATCACGTTAGGCGGCATGTTAGAGGAAACCGCGCGAAAATTCCCAACGCATCAGGCAGTGAAATACATAGAGATGGAATTTGAGAAAACATATTATGAATTTAATTATTTGGTTGACCGTATCGCAAAAGGGCTTTTGGGAATGGGATTCAAAAAAGGTGATCATGTTGCCGTTTGGGCGACAAATTATCCGCAATGGTTAGTTCTTATGTTTGCTACCGCGAAAATTGGCGCGGTTTTGGTTACGGTTAACACGAATTATAAAGAATCCGAGCTTGAATTTTTGCTTAAACAATCGGATTCTAAAGCGTTGTTTATTTGTGAAGGCTTAAAAGATATTGACTGCGCGAAAACAGTTTATTCCATTTGCCCTGAACTTAAAACTAGTAAGCCGGGAAATTTAAAGTGCGAAAAGTTTCCGTATCTTACGCATATAATTTCATTTGACAATAAATATGACGGAATGTTTCATTGGAATCAAATTGAAGATTTTGGAGTTCTGATTTCTGATGAAGAATATGAAGCGGTTAAAAACAGTTTACACCCTGATGATGTTATAAATATGCAATACACGTCCGGCACAACAGGCTTTCCGAAAGGTGTAATGCTTAGCCATAATAATATTGTAAACAATGGCTTCTCAATTGGCTCTTGTATGAAATTTACCGAGAATGATAAGCTTTGTATTCCGGTTCCGTTTTTCCATTGCTTCGGTTTGGTACTTGCGATTATCGCTTGTGTTGCGCATGGCGCGGGAATGGTTCCGCTGTTGTTCTACACGCCGCTTAAAACTATGCACGCGATTGAATATGAAAAATGTACGGCTGTTCACGGCGTTCCGACAATGTTTATTGGGATGCTGGAACATCGAGATTTCGACAAATATGATTTCTCAACGCTTAGAACAGGAATAATGGCGGGTTCGCCCTGTCCAATTAAAGTTATGCAAGATGTTGTGGACAAAATGAATATGAAAGAGGTTACCATCGCTTTCGGTCAAACTGAAACGTCGCCGGTTTGCACCCAAACAACAACGGATGACAGCATCGAGCGGCGTGTTTCAACTGTTGGGCGTGTTCTTCCGTTTGTTGAGGCGAAGATTATTGATCCCGAAACGGGAGATGAGGTTCCTGTCGGAACTCCCGGTGAATTTTGCGCACGGGGATATGTTGTAATGAAAGGATATTACAAGATGGAAGAGGCAACCGCGCAAACTATTGATAAAGACGGATGGTTACATACCGGCGATATTGCGGTGGTTGATGAAAGTGGTTATTATAAGATTACCGGGCGAATAAAAGACGTAATCATTCGCGGCGGCGAAAATATTTTCCCGAAAGAAATTGAGGATTGTATCTACAAACATGAAGCGGTAAAAGATGTTCAAATTGTTGCCTGCCCATCCCAAAAATACGGCGAAGAAGCATTTGCATTTATAATCAAAAAGGATGGAATGGATGTTACTGTTGCTGAAATCAAAAAATTCGTTGAAGATCATATGGCGAGACATAAAGTTCCGAGCTATGTTGAATTTGTTGACGGTTATCCCATGACGGCAAGCGGGAAAATTCAGAAAGTAAAACTCAGAGAAATTGCGAGAGAGATTTTAAAGACTGATACTAATATGATTGAATTTAAGGATTGATATTAAAAAATGATACTATTCCCTTATAAGAATAGTATCATTTTTGTTTCAATTAATGTGCGACCAACGCTTGGTCCCAGTGTTATGGATGGAGCATGGTTATTTGCAATAATGGTTGTTCCTGAATTACCAACAATATTTAAGTTTCCAATAAAACTGTTGTCTATAAATTAGTTATAATTATTTCTGAATATTTCTGAAAAATTGATTTCACCCATACTGCTTATGGGTATCATATTCTGAAACCCGTCCCACGCGAAAGCCCTCATTACGTCCCAGTCTAAGTAATCACTCGGTGCTGGGATTACAAAAACATATTCATTAGACCCTGTAAAAAGTCTTCGCCCTGTAAAAAGCCTTACAAGTTTACCATCCTTGAAAAATAATTGTACTGTAATAAACTCACCCAATGGATTATTATGACGTAAAGTAAGATGCGTAAAGTCAGAAGGTATTGGAGTCTCAAGCCCCGGGCCTAACCTCCACTGCCCATCTTGTGATCGTTGAGGATAAAAACTAAGATGACCGTTCCTTTCTTTAAACTCTTCAAATCCAATAATGGTTAACACCGGGTTAAATCCCAATCGATTACCACGAACATCAAGCGACATTAAATTTGGAATATTAGATATATCCAATGTTGTTATTGGATTACCACTGATGAAAAGAGAAAATAACCCATTAAAATACTCTAACCCTGTTAAATCAGCGATATTATTAGCCCAAATCTGCAAATCAAATTGAGCAGCCATTATTTGTTTGTCATTTTCGGTTAATTTGTCAGTTTCCATTCTGCCAATTGGGTATACGTTCTCAAGACCACGCATTACAAAATCACGAAAATTTTCATCAGGAAAAGCATCCACAAACCTGATGCTATCTTGTTGTGATTGCGGTTCAACCGCGCTTATCGGCGCGGTTCCTACTACAAGTGCGCACACGGCCAACAAAGCTAAAATTTTCTTAAACATTGGTATCGCCTCCTAAGCATCGTTTCCATTATATTTTACTACTTTTTTAAATATATAACCCTAAAAATTTGAAAAAAGGGACAAAAAATTCTATTTTTGTTATTTTTTGTATTATATTGTAATTATATACTATAATCCATCTTTTGTCAATGGATTTATTGTGAACTTTGTATGAATTTTTATAATAAAAAAGTGATTGAAACGTTCAGTTTCAATCACTTTTTTGTTTTTGTTATTTATCTTACAATCCGAACAGTTTGTGTATCTTGATCCCAGTCAACCGTTGCGCCGGTTGCCTCGGCGATTGCGCGTAACGGAACTAATGTTCGATCATTTACAATTATCGGTGGAACGTCTAATGTCACTTCTCTTGACGACGAGAACACGTCAGGACGCGGTTCGTCATCAGGCATTCCAATCCATAGATAAATGGTTTCAAGTTCCATTATATTGCTTTCGGCTTGAAGAGTCATGGTTGTTCGGTGTACATCAGTACCAACTGCTATAATCAATCTTTCAGGATTGTACCATTCAACATCAAAGCCTAATGCTTCAAATATTACACGCATAGGAACCATGGTTCGGTCATCTATGAGTTGCGGCGGAACGTCGAACATCAAACGTCTGCCGTTGAGTAGCACTGTAATTCCGCGTTCTGCGTCAGTTTGCACCAAAGTCACAACGGACTGAGCAGGTATAAGGATGTCATGTGAGCCCACAACTCCCAAAGATATAGCGTCAACGCCGGCATCCGTCGTTGTTGCGAACATTTCAAACGTCAAATCACCTAGTCCCGCAATATCTACCGTATGGTCAAATTCACTTGTGTTAACAAAAGTTACTACATAATGTTCATCATTTATTTCACCTGTCGGAGTTAAACGCGTTTGGTTTCTAAACGCCGAAACTAACAAATCATTGTCCGTTTCGGGACCTGTGACAGTTGTGCCGATTCTTACTCCGTAAGGTCTTATAAAGCTGTAAAACTGTCTTGATACCGCAAACTTTTTCATATTGTGCGGTCCGTCGGGAAGATAAGTGCTCCATAACATTTCATTGTTTGCTGACCAGTAGTTATGACTTTGCCACCAAACCCAAGCCGCCACGTCGCCGAAAATAAGTGCGGATTGTATCGCCGTCGCCAAACCGAGCGCGCCCGGAGTTCCGTCTTCCGCGTCTAACCAAGTGAAGCCATATCCTGAAGTTTCGGTCATCCAGTTGGGCGTGTCACCTGTCAACTCTCTCTCTAATTCCCAGAGTCTTCTGTGATTATCAATCACAAGCGGTTGAATACCGTCTGCGTATCCGTGAACCGCGAAACGGTCAATCAAATATCTTGCAACAGGGTCGTTAACGATGGCGTGATGATACCAAGCTCCGATGGGTTCCGCCCATGTTGCGTGTTCGAAATATAACATGCTTTCTGCGCCATAGATCAGTACATCGGGGAATGCCGCTCTAATTATTGGAACTGCGACTTTAAGTAATTCCACATATTCGTCGGCAAGAATTTGCATAGAATTATACTGTTGCTCAAAAAACGGCTCGTTTTGTAGGCTGATCGCGTATACTTCCGCTCCGACTTCGCGATACATTTCGAGAACTTCAACCCACCAATGAGCGTACGCTTCATAATATTGCGGCAACAGCGTTCCGCCCCACACATCCTGATTATCTTTCCACTGTGGCGGCGGAGTCCAAGCCGCAAGAATAATTCTAAATGGAATATTAAGCTCTGTCGCTCGGTTGTTCAATGCTCTTACAACATGTTGTTGCATTGGCCAGTTTGTTGCCTGTGTTTGCGAGTATAATACGTCTGAAAGGTCGTTAGAACGAGGATTTATAAAGGGAAACGGTTCGTTTCGCCACATTGTAATCCCTAAATCAAGCAAAACCTTATCTACCCATTCATCGTTATAGAAACTAGCCGGATCATCAGCAGGCAAAGTCCACCAAACATTCATCGCGCCGAAGAAACCAAATCCTTCCATAGTTTGGTGTGTAACATTTGGGTTGATTGTAACGGTTGCTTGACGCGGCGGCGGATTTTGGTCAAGGATAATAATCGCCTCAACGTACATTGCGGAATCGACAGCGTGTAAAGTTATACGCGCTCCGGCTGTATACGCCGGGGTTGTAACTCCCAAATTAGTTCTATACCATCGCCATTCAGAGGCTGTAATGTTTAAAATATTCCTAGACGTAATACCGCCATCGAAACTCAGTGAGAAAGTATTTTCTGAACCCTCATTTACACTTCTTGCTAAAACTCGCACGTCATAAGTTCTATTCGGCAACAACGGAATTTCGATTTCGGCAACAACACCTTGCTCGATTCGCACAGCTTGCGATGGAGCTCCTGTTCCTTCGTTAGAAAACGTTATACTTCCGGGTGCGCTCCAAACTGCGTCAAGAAGAGCTTCACCTGCGATAGAGTTTCCGTTGTTAAAGATATTTTCGCCGGTTGCGGCGTTTTCTACGATAATTTCTTGTATCCATGCGGTTGACGAGCGCATTGCGAAAACAAGTATCGGACTTCCCGCCCAAGTCGGCATCATATCAATCGGAGTTGTAAATGTCATTTCAACCCATTCCCAATCGGTTGAAGTGATATACATGTTAAACCTGTCTCCGGTATATCCCGCCGCATCTTCGCTTGCCGAATCGTATTGAAACGATAATTTGTTCATATTCGTTTGCGCGTCATCACCTTCGCGGGGACGCATAGGACCAACATCGGCGTCGGAAGCCGTGTTTCTTGCCAACACTCGAACATTATACGTTTCGCCGGCTTGAAGCGGTATGCTGATAAATCCGACCGCCTCACTGCCTGCACCTGCTTCAAAGCGTAATGCGGCCGACCCCACGCCCATTCCGTTATCGGTCACAGAAACACCTCCGGCGTAAATCCATGTACCTAAATTAAAGCTGTCCACAACCGAAGCATTCCCGTTATTAAAGATATTATCGAACATAAAGCCAACTTCAGATTCTTCGGATATTGCAACATTCCCGAAAGCAGGAACGGCGAACATTCCAATCAGCATAATTACAGCGATTGTCGCTGCGCAAATTCGTTTAATTTGATTCATAAATTATTCTCCTCTCGTATAAACAAACATTATATTTTAATTTATCACAATAATAACAGTTTGCGTATCTTGGTTCCAATCAACGGTTGCGCCTGTTGTCTCGGCAATTGCGCGTAACGGAACTAATGTTCGGTCATTTACAATTATGGGAGGAACATCTAACGTCACGTCTATGGAGGAAGAAAACACATCAGGACGAGGCTCGTCAGCAGGCATTCCAATCCATAGATAGATGGTTTCAAGTTCCATTATATCATTTCCGATTTGAAGAGTCATGCTTGTTCTGTGCACATCAGTGCCGACTGCTGTAATCAATTGTTCATTGTTGTCCCATTCAACATCAAAGCCTAACGCTTCGAATATTACGCGCATAGGAACCATTGTTCGATCATCTATAATTTGCGGCGGAACATCGAATACCAATCGTCTGCCGTTGAGCAGCACTGTAATGCTGTCCGGTTGTGCGTCAGTTTGCACCAAAGTTACAACAGATTGAGCAGGAATAAAGATGTCATTTGAACCCACAACCCCCAAAGATATAGCATTAACTCCTGCCTCTCCCGTAGTGATAAACATTTCGTAATTTAAGTTGCCTAAGCCGTTAATGTTTACAGTATGGTCAAATTCACTGGTATTAACAAGGGTTACCACATAATGTTGGTCATCTATTTCGCCGGTTGAGGTTAAACGGGTTTTATTCCGATATGCTGAAATCAATAAATCTTCGTCAGTTTCCGGACCTGTAACAGTTGTACCGATTCTAACCGCATCAGGTCTTATAAAGTGGAAAAAGTGTCTTGACACCGCAAACTTTTTCCTGTAATAAATGTTGGTGGTAGGCGCGCTGCCCCATAACATTTCAAGGGAAGGAGTTCCCGACGTATGACCTTGCCAGTATACCCAAGCAGCCAAATCGCCGTAAATAAGCGCGGATTGCATAGCAATAGCCAAACTAAGCGCACCCAATGTTCCGTTTTCCGCGTCTAACCAGTGATGACCATAACCCGAAGTTTCTGTCATCCAGTTAGGAGTATCGCCGGTTAACTCTCTTTCCAACTCCCAATATCTTCTGTGGTGTTCGATGCCTAATGCTGAAACGCCGTCCAAATATCCATGCACCGCAAAACGATCCATTAAAGCAAACGCCACGGGGTCGTTTACGATTGCTTGGTGATACATCACTCTTGTATCGCCCCAAGTATTATGCTCATCAGATAACATGCCTTCCGCGCCGAAGATTAGTACATCAGGGAACGCCGCGTTGATAATCGGAACCGCTACTTTAATCATTTCTACATATTCATCTGCCCAAATTTGCATAGAATTGTAGGTTTGCTCGAAAGCCGGCTCATTTTGTAAGCTAATCGCGTAAACTTCAATGCCGATTTCTCTATACATCTCTAAAACTTCTACCCACCAATAACCGTAAGCTTCGTAATATTGCGGCAACAACGTTCCGCCTTTTGCTGTTTGAGGATACTTCCACTGTGGCGGCGGAGTCCAAGCTGTAAGAATAATTCTTAAAGGTATGCCAAGCTCCATTGCGCGGTTATGCAATGCTTCAACCATAGGTCGTTGTATCGGCCAGTTTGTATCTTGAATTTCGGGCCATTCGGTTATCATCGCGTCTTCGGGTCTGTCAGATCGAGGATCGATAAAGGGGAACGGCTCGTTTCGCCACATAGTAAGCCCTAAATCAAGCAATACGGTATCTATCCATTCCGCATTAAAGTAGGTATTCGGGTCAGGTCCGCTCCACCAAACGTTCATAGCGCCGAAGAAACCGAAACCTTCAATGGTTTGATGTGTAACATTCGGGTTAACTGTAAGTGTTGCCTGACGCGGACCCGGATTTTGGTCGCGAATGATTATTGCTTCAACGTACATAGTGGAATCAAGGGCATTTAAAACAACGCTTGGAGACCAATCATCAGACGGCATAGTGAATGTAGCATGATTCCATTGCCATTCAGTATTAGTCACATTTATTGTAGCCAAGAAAACGCCGTGATTTCCAATGAATATAGAATTTGGCATGTCCGTAAAATTTGCATTTTCACTTCTTGCTAATACCCATACATCATAAATTCTGTCGGATATAAGCGGTATTGAAATCTCACCGCTTCCGCCTGCTTCCATACGAACCGCTTGCGATGGGGTTGCGGTTCCTTCGGTAGAGGAAACTATTGATCCTACATCACTCCAAACCGCGTCAAGAACAGCTTCGCCTGCCATTGAATTCCCATTGTTAAAAACATTTTCGCCCGTTGCAACATTCTCTATAATAACCTCTGCAATCCAAGCTGTGGAAGAACGCATAGCGAAAACAAGTATCGGGCTACCCGCCCATGTAGGTTGCATATCAGCAGGGGTTGTAAATGTCATTTCAACCCATTCCCAGTCCGTGCTTGTGATATACATGTTAAACCTGTCTCCGGTGAATCCTGCCGCGTCTTCGCTAGCCGAATCATATTGGAAGGATAGTTTATTCGTATTAGTTTGAGCATCATCGTCTTCACGCGGACGCATAGGGCCTATCCTTGCGCCGGATTCTGCGTTTCTCGCTAACACTCTAACGTTATAGGTTTCGCCGGCTTCCAACGGTATGCTTATAAAACCAACCGCTTCATTTCCGCTTACGTTAAAACGTAAAGCCGGATTAGCAACACCTCTGCCATTTTCGGTTACCGAAATTCCGTTCGATGAAATCCATGTGCCGGAATTAAAGCTGTCAACTACCGAAGCGTTCCCGTTGTTGAAAATATTATCGAACATAAAGCCAACTTCGAGGTTTACATTATCGGTGTTACTGCCGAATGCGGGCATGACAGTCATTCCAAGCAGCATAATCACAACGATAGCTATCGCGCAAATTCTTTTAGCTTGATTCATAAATTATTCTCCTTTTATATTTGTGTTTTTCGTTTTTTTAATCCAATAGTTTCTTTACAAATTCTTTTGCTTCATTTAAAACGGTATCATCATTTAAATCTATTTGCAAGACTTCGTTTGCCCATTCAGGGCCGTGTAAATTAGCTAAAGGTTTATGGAATTGTTCTAATTCACCAACTTCTAAAATTAATATACCTTTTTCTTCGCATTTACTCACAATATTTTCAAAAGCGTTATAAACATTGCCATTAAAATAACTTTTTCCTGCTGTTTTTATATCTGCCCAAGCCGTTGATAATTTAATGATTTTTTGAATATTTTTAGCAAATTCAACAGGCAAAACCGTTACATTCTCATCTATTTCGCTAAGCTGTGCTTCAATTTCCTTTCTCACATCTGCGGCAGCAAGTTGCGGTCGTTTATTTTTAACGTGATTGTCAATAATTTTCCAATCATTTTCAATATCACTCCAATCCAATCCAACGGATTTTAATAAATCTTCCATAACCTTTTTATCATTCAATACATCAATATCACAAATTGCAAAAACATTTACTCCTAATGGCTTTAAGGCAGAAATTACATCTTTAATTCGATGCTTTCCTCCGCAATGAGTAAATAGTATATCAGGAATGGTCTTGTTTTCTTTTTCGCAAATAACATCAACGAGCGCTTTATAAAATCTACAATCGCTATCACTTTCACAAATTACAACTTTGGAATGAAATAATCCGCTTAATATATTTGAATGTCGCAATAGCGGATTGCTCCAAATACGTTTTACGTCTTCATTAGATAATACTTTCATATGATTGATGTTGGTATTTCTATTTATACGGACAATTTTTATATTATCATTTTCTACATCAAGCAAACCTTTTATAAAATCTTCACTATGTGTTGATATAAACATTTGATGATTAGTTTTGCCATTACTCGCTAACATATTTCCTATTGCTCTTGCTTGTGGAGGATGTAAAAAGGCTTCCGGTTCATCAATTAATGTAATGTTGTATCCTTCAATAAATACGTCTAAAAGAATACTCGCAAAACTGCGCATTCCATCCCCTTGTTCTTCTAAAATAGGTAATTGCCGTATTTTTTCTCTATAACTGTTATCATCCACATCTTCGTTTGGTTCTTTTATAGGTCGTTTACCTATTCGTAGTTTTATAAACTCACCAGCGAACCTATCAACAATAATATCTTCGCCAAACGCTTTATTAAAGAGTTTAGATATTTTAAGTTCAGCATTTTTATCACTATAAAGCCGTTGAACCGGATTTTGCGGAAACTTTTCGTCAACATCATAAGATTTTGTGTTTTTTGAAGTTAATAATCGTTGCTCGGTATTTAATATATTTACAAAATATTTATGTATATTAGAGGATAAAGTTTTTTCATTCCAACATGCTTTATATATACTGAAATGCAAATTACATTCACTATTTAATCTATATTGTCCATGTTGATTTGGCTGGAAATTATGACTAACATATTCAGCTAAATCATTTAAAGTTAATAGATTAATATTACTAACGATTTTTTGTTTAATGTTTTTGGTTGTCATCATTGAAACTATATCTTTTAATACTTGACTTTTTCCCGAATTATTAGAGCCGACAAAAACAATAACATCGCTTTTTGTCAAACTCAAAGAGGTTCCGTCATTAAAAATTAAATTTTCAATATAGACTTCGGGTTTTGGAATAGTAGCATCTGTAATTTGTTTCAATAAATTTGTCTCCTTTTCAAACCGTCACTCCCACTCAGTAACTCAATGTTTAATCTTAACAATTTTGTTTATGAGATGTTGTTCGCATTATCTCTATTATTCGTATTGCCGTTATCATTTTGGCTCTCAAACTTTTTGTTGTCAAAATGTTGTCAAGGATTTTACTATCTACCACCGCCAATTAGTGCCTTTAAGTTAGCCCAAGTCCAATTATACATTTTATCAGAAGTTGTTGCTGCTTTTGGTTTTTTACAAGTTTTGTCTGCATAACCTTTTAGAAGAAAATAATCAATTTTTTCCTCTTGGGCAATCTTAATTTCGGCGGACACGCCTGTTGCTGTGTCTGTGTGTTCGCCACATATTACAGCTACAACATCACAGCCTTTTATTCTTCTTCGTGCATTTGCTTTCCAGTTGTCATCAATAGCCTCTTTTATAGACATATCAAAAATTTCAAAAGGTGAATCCTCATTTTTCGATTGTCCTACCAATAGATTTTTTAATGCCTCGTCGTGGTCATAATCAAAGCTGATAAAAGTTCTTGTTTTACTCATAATTGCCTCCTAAATTATATAATATTTTTCTTAACTAATCTCCAATAATGTTCGCCTATTGTAGTGAGTTTGCAAGACTTTGAATTCATTGCAGCGAAATACATATGTTCTTCACCGCAAGGAACAACAAGTCCAACACTTTCAAGCGATTGCAAGTCTTTGAAAATTTTAATATTTTCTTCTCTTGCATAAGGTTGCACACTTTTATGTTCTCCACCCTCAACATTAGTAAATTCATAAGATGGATTTAACAGTTTTTCGCTATCATATTGAGGGAAATATTCTACAATTTTTCTTAAAATTTTTATATCTACTTGCGGAATGACATTTCTCAAAGAACAAAAACTCGTTACATTTGTTTTAAAAACCGGTCTTTGTTCCCACGCTCCTAATGCTTTGTCAATATAAGCATAAATGCCACCCGGAGTAATATGTCCTGTAATATCAGAAGCACCTCCCATCAAGGCATCTGAAAGCAATGCTGTAAATACACCTCGTCCGCCGTATTCTAATGAAACTTGCTCATCTTCACAAGCTGTTAGAATAGTAACCCCATCTGCGATTTCAGTCATTTTTTGGTCCGCTGTTGGTGGTGTTCCCATACTGCCAGAATGACAACAATCTAAAATAACGATTTTATTTTTACATTTTGATTTATTAACGATTGTAAGAATATCATACATAGAAACACCCCAATCGTTTTCTTTGAAATCAGGAGTTATTATGTATCCGCAACCGTGTTGGTCAATATAGCCGTGTCCTGAAAAATAGAACAAAGCAACATCGTCTTTACCCGCAAAACAATCGTTTATATATCCTTTCAATATGCCTTTCTCTTTAACATCTATATGTTTTTTTATTGCGAAATTAGCATCGTCATTTCCGTGGCGAGCAAACAGAAAAGCCATATCGTTTGCATCATTGACACAACCTGCTAAATCATTTTTACCGCCATAATTATCTATTCCTATAATCAATGCTTTTCTCATTTTGTGCCTCCGTAAAAATCTTTCAAATATTTTGCAAATACAAAATTTTTTAATCATTTTCTTACTCCCACTTGCAATCAATACAAATTATAGTTGCAGGCATACCGATAATCTGCACATCAAATTTCAAACTCGGTATAACATTAGTTTCCGCACTATGTATTCTAAGTGCAAACTGCCAACCTTTATCCATATAAAGCTCAACGGTAGTGGTAGAGTCTGGCTTAAACTCTGCACCCACAATTCTTGTAGGCAATTCCGTAACAGGTAATATAATTTTCGGTTTTCGTTCTTTGCTTGCCTTATTGAGAGTTCCTCGCAAATTATATGGTTGAATTTGTGTTATTCTAATTCTGTTTTTGCCGATAGCTTTATAAAAATCAAATTTACCAAGTATATACTCTACCATTCTTGTTGGTAACACTTCGCCGTGAATTTCATATCCTTTTTTAAGCTCTTTGAGAAAAGCCTTTAATAGCGGAACATAAACCTCGGTATCTTTATTAGGCAAATCTCGCCATTTTGTTTTCTTCACTTTTTCCTCACTAAGATAGTCAAAAATAGGTTTGATGTCGTTCCAATAGTCTTGTGAACAAGGCAATCCAAACCATTTTTCACCAAAATCCAGCTTTCTTGACAAACGACTATGTTTTGCGGCGGCGTGATTATTCTTAACACTAAATCCAATCTCCCAAGATATATTTTTTCGTGTTAGAACAATATCCCTTACATCACCTTTTTTACCAGCGTCATCTGGCTGTATTTTTATTTCTAATACATCATCAGCGTTTTCAGCAATCAAAGGCTCAACTTCCAAAATAGCGGTTACTCCCGCATCGGCGCTTATCAAAAACATTTTTCTCATTTCTTCGCCAATCTCATTCCAAGCATTTTGTAAAACCACTAAGCTACTGTTATTCTCGATAGCAATTTTTCTGTAAGGTTTTACTTTTTCTTCTAATTTTAACAAATACGCATATTCGTATGCTCTGCCATTTCTGTCGCTTAACTTACTCATACTACCGCCACCATTTCACTAATATATTGATATTGCTCTGCAACATTTTCGTTGGTTGTGCTCAATGCTTGCGAAATAGCGTTTGCCATAACATTTGCAAGTCGAACAGGAACAGCGTTGCCAATCATTTTATATCCGTCCGCAACATCGGTATAATAAAACTTGAATGTGTCGGGAAATGTTTGCACTCTTGCACATTCTCTAACGCTTAACCGCCTATATAGATGCTCATAGCCTTTGACAAATTCACGCTTATTCTGCTCGATAAATGTCATTTTAGGTGCTTGCGGGTGGATTGGAGCGTGTCTGCCTCCGGCTTGGATTGTAAATGATTGTTCGTCCCAACTCCGTACCCGATTTCTTGACATAAATATGCTCGAAAACCCGCCAATCATATATTCGTGGTTATCAACTATGCAATTTTCGCCGTTAGTCTTATTTTGTGGCAATGCAGGGATTGCCGTATCTTTCAAATCACCGATTGCCTCTTGCAAAGTGATTTTGCGGTGACTTGGTAATGGAAAATCAAAACGGCAATTCAAATCTTTTCTAAAACCTACATAAAAAACACGCTTTCTATCTTGCGGAATACCGAAATCAGCGGCATTTACAAGTTTGATATGAACATCATATCCCGCTCGCTCAAACAATGCAATAATGTTTTGCACCGCCTCTTGATGTCGATTAGCAAGCATACCCGAAACATTTTCAGCTAAAAAGAATTTTGGTTGCTTATCTTCAAGTAAGCGTATGTATTCGAGGAAAAGTTGCCCCCGTGGGTCATCAATTCCACGAAGTGCGCCGGCCTCGCTCCACGATTGACAAGGGGGACCGCCGATAATTCCATCGCAATCCGGAAAACCCTCGGTTGGAACTTGTCTAATATCGCCTTTTATAAGTGGAGCGGAGTGGTTTCGCTCGTAAGTTTCCCAAATAGTTTTGTCATATTCGTTCGCCATTACTATGTCAAACCCGGCACGAGTAAAGCCTAAATCCAAGCCTCCCGCACCTGAGAATAGCGAAATTATTTTCAGTTGATTGTTAAAGTTATTCATACTATCCTCCCAAGATTTTCTTTCATAAACAGTCTATCATAACGCAATAAAAAAGTCAAGAATAATCAACTATCATACATCATAAATTCGCTTATCATTCCGTCAATTTCCGTTTGCGTTGCGTTTGGGCGGTGCTTTTCAAAATAACTGTTTAGATTGCTCCTCAAACTTGCCCCCTCTGTATTGCAAAGCTGAACATAATTCTCCAATCTATCATTCAGCACCAAATCAGCATACTCAACAGAATTTTCGTCTAACAACTTCTGCAACTGCGACCGAGCATATTCACCCATTTGGAATTTGTCGTTTTCTTCTTCCGGATTTATATGCTCCATTACGCCGTTAGTAAGTATAACTTGCAAGATGCCAATATCTCCACAGTAAATTGCATCGTGAATTTTAATCATTTTCATCTTCCTCTCCATAATTTTTATCGTATAAAACTCGCTCAACCATTTTGTTGATAAATTCTTCGTTTGACGGTAATTTTCCGTGTGGGAATAGTTTTGTGAAAAATTCCTTTTCTGGACTTCCGTCCGGCTGATTATACGCCGCTTCTATCGCCTCCGTAATATCTCTTTCGACCTCTTGTGGCGTAACGCCGTGGTGCTTGGCAACTTTCTTGTAGTGCTTTCGCTTGTGTTTCGCTTTTTTCATTTGTAATCCGCTCCTTTTTAATTAACCTTATTAGGTTAATTTTAGCATAACCTTAAAGCGAAGTCAAGCTAAAAAGCATAACTATTTTAACACAAAAAGGTTATAATGGTCTTAACCCTTTTGTGTTAGGCGGTGTCTTATGGATATTGGAAATGCCACAAGAACAAGGATTTTGGAACTTTGCAAAATGCACGAAATTACATTAAATAAGTTAGCTACTATTAGCGGACTTACTCAATCGACAGTAAATAATTTCGTCATCGGTAGAAATAATAGCACTACTATTTCAACGCTCAAAAAAATATGTGATGGCTTGGAAATAACCATTACAGATTTTTTTGATGATGCTATTTTTCAAAATCTCGAACAAGAAATTAAATAATAACTCTACCTACTATCTCTATCGTTATGCAATTTCGGTTTCGGCGGTCTTGTTTGTTTTCGTTGTGCATTTTGCTTGTCTGCTTGCTCTTTTGCCCACGCCAATCGGTCTTTAATTTTTGTAGGCATTTTATTTTCGGTTGCCGGGATGTTGCGAACAGTATCAACAATCGGGCGAATAAGTTTTTGTGTTTCCTCTTTAATGAGATTTGCACCTTTCTTTATAAGTTCTATCAATTCTTGTATTTGCTGATTTATAATTGCGATATGACGATTTATATTCCCACGTTCGGTCTTAATACCACGCTTTTCCATTCGATGTGCCGCAACTCCTAAATGAATTGTAGGAACACGCTCCGCTCCTTGTCGTTCATAACTTCTGTGGTCAACTTCTTCGTCAATTCTGTTTCGTGCTAAAACAAAATTGACACATTTTGCCCAATCTTCCCGCCATTCCTCGGCTTTGGTTTGTTCGTTCCAATCATTAGCGGAAATTTTTCTCGACTTAAATTCTCCGCTTTTTAGACGGATGCGTTCGCCGTAATCGTCCAAAATATATTCCTTTTTCGACTTTGCGCCCCAAGTTTTGTCAGTGTTAAATGGTCGCATTGTCAACATAATATGAGCGTGTGGGTTGCCCTCGCCTGTATCGTGTAAACAGATGTCCGCACACATTCCTTTGTCAACAAAATTTTTCTGCACATACATTCGGACGAGAGTTAAATTTTCCCTTTTGGATAATTCTCTCGGCAACGCAAGCTGAACTTCTCTTGCGAGTTGCGAATTTTTATTCTTCTCGATTTTCTCGACTGCGTTCCATAAAACGGAACGATTTTTATATTCAAGCGGAGCATTGTCCGGCAATAAAATTTCAGTATGTATGATTTCACTTTTGCGAGTATAATTATGGATAACTCCGTCATAATCGTTTTTAATTTTCTCGCCCGCTCGATAAGCGGCGGCGGCAACTGCCGACTTGCCTTTGCCGCGCGAAATAATTTTTATACTGCAATGGTAAATTGCGATAGCGACACCTCTCTTTCGTCAAAAATTATTTTAGACATAGTGAAAAGTGAAGTTGCGATTTGTGCAAGTTCAGTTTTTGCTATGTTGGCAGATGGAGCAACGATTTTTGTTGCTCCGTCTGCACATTCTCAAATTGGGATATGTGAATATCCAATTTGAGAAGTTTCGCTCCACAAGGAGCGAACAAGCCCCGCAGGGCGCACACACCGTTTACGGTGTATAAGTGCGCACTTCTAACCGAAGTGAAAAGAGCATTAACTGCTCTCTTCGCTTGGGATTTCGATTTCTTCAATCGGAGTTGCGCTGACTTCCGATTTTGTTTGCGTGATTATTTTTTCGCCAAACGATGAACCGATTGTACATTTTAGAATGTGTGTGATTTGGTCGTTAGTCAGCAATTCTGCATTTTCGATTAAACTTTCGAGGATTGCTCCACGCTCAATCAATCTTTTTGTTCGTGCCTTTCGCTCATCTGCATTGTGCTTTTGGATAAGTTTCTTTTTCTGATTTTGATATTGCTCTATCTTTTCATCATACATTGCGATTTTTTCATTTACTGTTTTTGTCATTTTAATTTTCCTCCTTTAATCCTTGTAATGTGATAGTAATAAGTTTGATAATTTCCAATAAATCGTTTTCAATCTCGCCGCCGCTTTCGATGCGCTGTAATTCTGCAAAAACTTCCGCAAGCTGATTACGCAAATTTTTATATACACGAGGACTACCAACGACAACTACATCACGATTTAGTAATTTGTTTGTGATATATTCTTGTTTCGTCAATACCGAAACCGCAACCGCCTTTTCAAGTAGCGCATCTTCTTCCGGCGAAATGCGAAACCCGACCGTTTTACTTCGCCAACGACCTTGCCCATCATAAATTTTTGCTGACATTACGACGCCTCCCATTCCATATTTAATTTGTCCGCCATTTCC
>Ga0123355_10001214_pt1 | contig 35876 bp, 48 predicted proteins | sample TergutEmb28metaG_3_FD_89872 | JGI IMG/M metagenome (GOLD analysis project Ga0123355, IMG submission 89872) | Embiratermes neotenicus P1 segment gut microbial communities from Petit-Saut dam, French Guiana - Emb289 P1 | ecosystem: Host-associated > Arthropoda: Insects > Digestive system > Gut ...
AGGGTCAAACAATCATCATGTTAATGACTTTATGCGCAACCTTCAAACCCTTATTGTCAGCTTTGATGAATTCATAATTGATGGTGACTATAATGTTAGCCCGGAAGAAAGAATAACCCTAATTAACAACCTACTTGATAAGGTAGTGGGAGGATTGCCGCAGGGTAATAATGATAACCAACAGGCACCGGTTGATGCTGTTAAAGTTGTTATAAATAACATGCGACCACAACTTGATGAAGGTATTGCATCAGAGTTAAGCGCACCTAGCTCAAAAGAAGCACCAAGTATAAGCGAATCAAGAATTGGTGATTTTGATGCCTATAGTGTTGAAACTGATTATGACCACCTTAATCAAGACAACGACTCTACTCAAATCGATGAGTATGATCAAGACAACACGACTGTTACGGATGATGGATACGATGGCAAAGACACGGATTCTAAAGATCAAGATGGTATAGCTGTAGACATTGACATTCATCAAAATGATACTCCAGACGATTTAGATGATTCAGACGATTCCGACAGTGAAAGCCAAGAAAGTGATGCAGATGATTCCGACAACGAAAGCCAGGATAACGATGCAGATGATTCCGACAGTGAAAACCAAGAAAGTGATGCAGATGATTCCGACAGCGAAAGCCAGGATAACGATGCAGATGATTCCGACAACGAAAGCCAGGATAACGATGCAGATGATTCCGACAGCGAAAGCCAGGATAACGATGTAGATGATTCCGACAACGAAAGCCAGGATAACGATGCAGATGATTCCGACAGCGAAAGCCAGGATAACGATGTAGATGATTCCGACAACGAAAGCCAAGATAACGATGCAGATGATTCCGACAGCGAAAGCCGGGAGAGCGATTCAGACGATTCCGACAGCGAAAGCCGGGAGAGCGATTCAGACGATTCCGGTAATGAAAGCTGGGATAACGATTCCTCAGATTCTACTGAACCCGTTGAAGAAGTGTAATAAAGCAAACATGTAACTAAAACAAAGAGCATCTCTCATAATTGAGGTGCTCTTTGTTTTACAAAAATAAAATAACCGAATACCCGTTTATGGGCGTAACCGGCACCCTTATTGCAAGCAGGAAGAGAGGGCAACCGATAACAAAATGAGACCGGTTGGGGGGAGTAGTGATGACGAAAAATTAACATTACAAAAAAATTTCCACGTAACCCTTGCCAAGGAACGAATTACGGTATATAATGCCGTAGCGTACGACAGTGTGTGACATCTGGAGCCATGAAGCGGGAGGTTGCTAATATCAGTTGATATTAGGTTTTTCCGTTAGCGATGTACGGCCAAGAGCCGGACGGGAAGTCACTGTATAATATTCTGCGTGTTGCAGCACCTCAGCCTATAATTGAGGGTTGCATTTGCGTGTGTGTGTGATCACTTGTGACACGCCCGGGGAAGTGTACAGTTTCGACTTATCGCAATTACACTCTGTAACTATGGTACAGCAGTTTGCTAATTGATGCGAAAAGGAGGAACATTTTTTTATGAATAGCCAAAAAATCAGAATCAACTTAAAAGCTTATGATCATAAGTTGATTGATCAGTCTGTGGCCCAAATTATAGAAACAGCAAAGCGTACAGGGGCAAAAATATCCGGCCCAATACCTTTGCCTACTAAAAAAGAAATTGTAACTATATTGCGGGCGGTGCATAAATACAAAGATTCCAGAGAACAGTTTGAAATGCGCACCCACAAACGGTTGATTGATATTTTGATGCCAACACCAAAAACCGTTGATGCACTAACCAGATTGGATTTACCTGATGGTGTAGACATCACATTGAAGATTATGTAAGGGACCGGAGGTATAGTAAGAACATGGAAAAAGCGATTCTTGCAAGAAAGATAGGCATGACACAAATCTTTGCCGAAGATGGCACCCTTATTCCTGTAACGGTGTTGGAAGCCGGACCATGCCCGGTAGTGCAAAAGAAAACTGTTGAAAATGACGGCTATAGTGCGTTGCAAGTAGGTTTTGGTTCTCTTAGGGCAAAACTTGCTAACAAACCATTAAAAGGTCATTATGAAGCTCGCTTGGGAAGCACAAACGCTACTCCAAACAAAGTACTTAGAGAGTTTAGGCTTAATAATCCTGATCAGTTTGAAGTTGGGTCTGAGATAAAAGCAGATGTCTTTAATGTTGGTGAGTTTGTAGATATCAGCGGTGTTTCTAAAGGAAAAGGGTACCAAGGTGCCATTAAGCGTCATGGTCAGCATAGAGGGCCTATGACTCACGGCTCCAAGTATCATCGTGGTTTAGGTTCTATGGGCCCCGGTACTACGCCCGGTAGTGTTAAAAAAGGCAAAAAAATGCCAGGGCACATGGGTGCTAAAAAGGTGACAGTGCAAAATCTTGAAATAATACAAGCGGATGGAGAAAAAAATCTTCTGCTGGTTAGAGGTGCGGTTCCCGGTGTGCGCGGCGGCCTGTTGACAATAAAGAGTACCGTTAAAAAGAACTAATTTGGCGTCAAAAGGAGTGAAACAATATGGCCACAGTGGCTGTATACAACATGAAAGGCGAACAGACCGGCAGTATGGACGTATCAGATGATATCTTTGGCATACCGGTTAATGAACATGCAGTGCATATGGCAGTGGTTCAGTATTTGGCTAACCAGCGTCAGGGCACAAAAGGGACTAAAACTCGTGCAGAAGTACGGGGCGGCGGTCGTAAACCATGGCGTCAAAAGGGTACCGGACGCGCCAGGCAGGGTTCCACAAGATCCCCTCAATGGACAGGCGGCGGCGTAGTATTTGCACCAAAAGCACGGGATTATTCCATTAAGCTTAACAAAAAGCAAAAAAGACTTGCTTTAAAATCTGCACTTTCTGCAAAACTTAAAGACAACAAACTCATTGTAGTTGACTCTCTTACATTTCCGGAAGTTAAAACAAAGGAAATGGTGAAAGTTTGTCAAAACCTTAAAACAGACAATGCATTGGTGGTACTTGATAGTGTGGATCGTAATGTGATCCTTTCAGCTCGTAATATTCCGGGGCTTAAAACTGCCGGGGTTAACACCATCAATGTATATGACATTTTAAAACATGACACCTTTGTGGTGACGAAAGAAGCCGTTGCTCAAATGCAGGAGGTGTATGCATAATGGCTAATTTACAATATTACGACATAATCAACAAGCCGTTGATGACGGAAAAAAGCATGTCACTGGTTGAAAGCGGTAAATATTCTTTTTACGTTCATCCTCAAGCTACTAAAACACAAATAAAAGAAGCAGTAGAAAAAATGTTTGACGGCGTAAAGGTTAAGTCGGTTCATACAATGCTGACAACTCCAAAAAAACGTCAACGCCGTGGATTTGCTCCCGGTAAGACTGTAAGGAAAAAGAAAGCTATTGTAGCTTTAACTCCTGAAAGTCGCGAAATTGAATTGTTCCCGGGTTTATAATCTAAAGTTATAATAAGGTAGTTCTAAAGAGGTGAAATGTTATGGGCATAAAAAGATACAAACCGTATACGCCTTCAAGAAGGCAAATGACTGTTTCGGATTTTGCAGAGGTTACAAAAAAGACACCTGAGAAGAGCCTTGTGGTTCATCTTAAAAAGCATTCCGGGCGCAACGGACAAGGTAAAATTACTGTTCGTCACAGGGGTGGCGGCGCGAAAATCAAATACCGCTTAGTAGATTTTAAACGTCTCAAAGATGGCGTACCGGCGAAGGTTGCGGCCATTGAGTATGATCCTAACCGCACAGCATATATTGCCCTTCTTCATTATGTTGATGGAGAAAAAAGCTACATTTTGGCTCCGCATGGCCTTAAAGTAGGCGATAAAGTGATGAGTGGCATAGAAGCGGAAATTAGAGTAGGTAACTCTTTACCTATGAAAAATATCCCTGTGGGCACAGAAATTCACAATATCGAAATGAAATTGGGCAAAGGTGGCCAAATGGTAAGATCTGCCGGAAACGTAGCTCAGCTTATGGCTAAAGACGAGAAATATGCTACTGTACGTCTGCCTTCCGGAGAAATGCGCCTTGTGCCTGTCAACTGTCGTGCTACTATAGGCCAAGTAAGCAATTTAGATAAAGAGCTTGTTAATGTAGGTAAAGCTGGCACAAAGCGTCACATGGGTATCAGACCAACAGTTCGTGGTTCTGTTATGAATCCTAACGATCACCCACATGGCGGCGGTGAAGGACGTACTCCAATTGGACGTACTGCCCCCAGTACTCCTTGGGGCAAGCCTGCATTAGGGTATAAGACTCGTAAAAAGAATAAGGCTTCTAATAAGTACGTAGTCCGCAAGCGCGGTAGCAAGTAGTAAAGGGGTCGCACATGAGTAGATCATTAAAAAAAGGACCGTTTATAGATGACCATTTAATGAAAAAAGTGGTTGAAATGAATAATAACAGCAATAAATCAGTTATCAAAACCTGGTCAAGAAGATCCACTATTTTCCCGGATATGATTGGGTTGACTATTGCTGTGCATGATGGCCGCAAACATATCCCTGTTTATATCACAGAAGATATGGTTGGTCATAAACTTGGTGAATTTGCCTCAACCCGTACTTATAGGGGTCATGGCAAAGATGCCGAAAAGAGGTCAAAGGTAAGGTAGTAAAAATCCTCGAAAGAATAGCAATATAGGAGGAACATTATGGCTAGAGGCCACAGAAGTCAAATTAAAAAGGAGCGTAATGAGGAAAAGAGAGAAAAGCGTCCTCATGCAATCCATAAATATGCTCGCATTTCGGACCGTAAGGCTCGTATAGTATTGGAGCAAATAAAAGGCAAAAATGTAGGTCAAGCACTAGGTATCTTGAAATATTCTCCAAGATATGGCGCATTGTTAATTGAAAAAGTACTAAAAAGTGCCATAGCTAACGCAGAGCATAATCAAGATATGGATGTTTCCAAATTATTTGTGGAAGAAGCTATTGCTAACCAAGGCCCAACATTTAAGCGGATGCAGCCAAGGGCTAGAGGTATGGCTTACCGCATCAATAAAAAGACCAGTCATATCACAGTAATACTTAATGAGCGGAAGGTGAAATAATGGGCCAAAAGGTAAATCCACATGGATTGCGTTTGGGTATTGTTAAAGAATGGGATTCTGTTTGGTATGCGGAGAAAGACTTCAGCAAATTCTTGCTTGAAGATCATAACATTCGCCAGTTTTTATATAAAAAACTGCAAAAGGCCCGTGTATCCCGTATCGTTATAAAACGGACAACAGACAAGGTCAAAATTACCCTTCATACGGCTACGCCGGGTATTGTTATAGGGCGTAATGGGCAGGCCATTCAAGAGCTTACTCAAGACTTGCAAAAATTTCTGGGTACTAAAGTGGATGTAAATATCCAAGAAATTAAGCGTCCGGAGCTGGATTCAAAATTGGTGGCAGAAGATATTGCCCGCCAGTTGGAAGATCGCGTTACCTTCCGTCGTGCTATGAGACAGGCAATGAACCGTGCTATGAAGATGGGCGCTAAAGGTATTAAAACCGCAGTATCCGGGCGTTTAGGCGGTGCAGATATTGCCCGTACAGAGCATTATCATGAAGGTACAATCCCTCTGCAAACTTTACGTGCAGATATTGATTATGGATTTGCAGAAGCAGATACTACCTATGGCAAGCTTGGTGTAAAGGTTTGGATTTACAAAGGTGAAGTGCTTCCGCACAAAGCCAGAAAGGAAGGTGCGAATAACGATGTTGATGCCAAAAAGAGTAAAAAGGCGTAAACAGTTTCGTGGTCGCATGAAAGGCAGAGCATTGCGGGGCAGTACTATTACCTATGGTGATTATGGCCTTGTAGCAATGGAACCAAGCTGGATAACTGCCAATCAAATTGAAGCTGCTCGTATTGTTATCAATCGTACAATGCGCCGCGGTGGTAAAGTATGGGTTAAAATTTTCCCGGACAAACCGATTACAGAAAAACCTGCGGAAACACGCATGGGTAGCGGTAAAGGATCTCCAGAGTACTGGGTAGCAGTAGTAAAGCCGGGCCGTGTTATGTTTGAGCTTGCCGGAGTTGATGAAGAAGTAGGCCGCAGAGCCTTGCAATTGGCTGCTTACAAATTGCCTATCAAGTGCAAAATAATCTCTAAAAAAGAGCAAAAAGCTCTTGCCGCTGCTCAAGCAGCCGGACAAAATGTAAGCGCACAAAATATAGTTGCGCCTCAAACAGAAATGGAAGGTGAGGGCAATGAAGTCTAAAAAATATCTGGATGGTCTGCGTGATAAAACCGCAGATGAGTTGACAGTGGAACTTACAACTGCAAAAAAAGAATTGTTTAATCTGCGTTTTCAAAATGCGACTAATCAATTGGATAACACAGCACGTATTAGGGAAGTTCGCAAGAATATTGCCCGTATCCAAACTGTTATGACACAACGCAAAAAAAGTTCTTTGTCAATATAAAAGAATATGTTCCTAAAAGGGAGGCATGTAGGTGGAAAACGCCAGAAACCTGCGTAAAACACGCGTAGGGCGGGTTGTAAGCGATAAAATGGACAAAACCATTGTTGTTGCTGTAGAAAACCGAGTAAAACATCCACTAATTGGTAAAATAGTAAAGCGCACCTATAAACTGAAAGCCCATGATGAAGCCAATGAATGTCGTATAGGCGATAGAGTTCGTGTTATGGAAACACGTCCTTTATCTAAAGAAAAACGTTGGCGTCTGGTAACGGTGCTTGAAAAAGCGAAATAAAAGGAGCATGAAATAATGATCCAACAAGAATCCAGACTGGCAGTTGCAGATAACTCTGGTGCAAAAGAACTTTTATGCATTCGTGTTCTAGGCGGCTCCGTTAGAAGATATGGCAATGTAGGCGATATCATAGTCGCTTCTGTCAAAGAAGCAACGCCGGGCGGCGTGGTAAAAAAGGGTGAGGTAGTACGGGCTGTTATTGTTCGCACTGTCAAAGGACTTGGAAGGCCGGATGGTTCCCATATCCGTTTTGATCAAAATGCGGCGGTTATCATTAAAGATGATAAAACTCCTAGAGGTACCCGTATATTTGGTCCCGTTGCCAGAGAATTGCGTGAAAAACAGTTTACCCGTATTATTTCGTTGGCGCCGGAGGTGTTGTAGATGAAAAGTAAACTTAAACGGGGCGACATGGTATCAATCATCGCTGGCAAAGATTTAGGCAAAGAAGGTAAGATATTGTCTGTAGATCGAGCCAAAAATCGGGTGATTGTGGAAGGCATAAACATTATGACCAAACATCAAAAGCCCAATCGCACAAATCAAACCGGTGGTATCGTACGTGTGGAAGCTCCTATTCATGCATCCAACGTAATGTATTTGCATAAAGATAAGCCTACACGTCTTGGCTATAAAGTCGAAGTGTCGGAGGTTAACGGTAAGCGAGTGGTAACCAAAAAAAGGTATGCAAAATCCACAGGCGAGGTAATTGATTAATTGGAGGTTAACCATGACCCGACTCAGAGAGATATATGAGTCCGAAGTAGTTGACGGAATGATGAAAAAATTCGGATATAAAAATAAAATGGCGGTTCCTAAAATTGATAAAGTAGTTGTTAATATCGGTTTAGGTGAAGCTAAAGAAAACGCCAAAGTTTTAGAACATGCTACGGGAGATATGGCTGTTATCACAGGCCAAAAACCAGTTGTAACTAAAGCTAAAAAATCTGTATCTGCTTTTAAATTGCGGGCAGGTATGCCAATCGGCTGTAAAGTGACTCTTAGAGCTGACAAAATGTACAATTTTGTTGATAGATTGATAAATGTGGCTATTCCACGTGTGCGTGACTTTCGTGGTGTAAGCCCGGATTCTTTTGACGGTCGTGGAAACTATACCTTGGGATTGCGGGAGCAATTGATTTTCCCGGAAATCAGCTTTGATAAAATTGACAAAGTTAGAGGTATGGAAGTTGTATTTGTTACCACTGCCAAAACAGATGAAGAAGCAAAAGAACTTCTAGCGTTGTTTGGTATGCCCTTCATTAGAACCGAAAATAGTTAAAGGCAGGTTTAAAGTAGGTTTTAGTTTTTCATTATTAAAATTCAAATGAAAAATTAAACCAATTAGGAGGAACCTAATTATATGGCCAAAAAGTCAATGATTATAAAACAACAGCGTAAGCCCAAGTTTTCAAGCAGGGCATATAATCGCTGCAATATCTGCGGCCGCCCTCACGGCACTTTGCGGAAATATGGCGTATGTCGTATCTGCTTTAGGGAATTGGCGTACAAAGGCCAAATTCCGGGTGTAAGGAAGGCCAGCTGGTAGGCCCCTATTAGAGAAAGGAGGCGCTTTAATGGCAATGTCAGATCCTATTGCGGATATGCTTACACGTATTCGTAATGCAAATTCAGCTAAACACGTAACTGTAGATGTCCCTTCCTCTAAGGTAAAAGTGGATATTGCTTCTATCTTGGTTAAAGAAGGTTATCTAAAAGGTTATGAAATAATAGAAGACGGCGTTAAAAAGACTATGCGCATCACCATCAAATATGGCCGTGATCGTAATGAAAAAGTTATTACTGGTATCAAACGCATTTCCAAACCAGGACTTAGGGTGTATGCAAGTTGTGAGGATATGCCAAGAGTTTTAGGTGGTTTGGGTTGCGCAATCGTATCCACAAACAAAGGTATTATTACTGATAAAGAAGCCCGTAAGTTAGGCGTGGGTGGAGAAGTATTAGCTTTTGTTTGGTAGATATAACTAATGTAATAACAGTATCATAGAGAGGAGCAGACCATGTCACGTATAGGAAAGATGCCAATTTCCGTTCCTAATGGAGTGGAAATTAAAATCGGTGAAGGCAACCTTGTGACCGTAAAAGGCCCAAAGGGAACGCTGGAACGGAGACTTTCAAGCGACATGAACATCGCTTTGGAAAATGGTCAACTAGAAATTAAAAGACCAAATGATTTAAAAAAATATAGAGCACTCCACGGATTGACCCGCACTCTTATCAATAATATGGTAGTTGGAGTCACTGAAGGATATAAAAAAACTTTAGAAATAAATGGTGTAGGATACAGGGCTGCAAAAAATGGTAATAAATTAGCATTAAGCCTGGGTTATTCTCATCCTGTTGAAATGACAGATCCTGAAGGTGTAACATCTGAGGTAGAAGGTACTAACAAAATTATTGTTAGTGGCATTGATAAAGAAAAAGTTGGTCAATACGCTGCCAATATCCGCGAAAAACGTCCACCGGAACCATATAAAGGTAAAGGTATTAAATATGATACTGAACGGATTAGACGTAAAGCAGGTAAAGCAGGTAAAAAGTAAAAGGTAACAACTAAAAACCACGCATGGTACCGTGGTAAAAAAGGAGTGACAATTTATGATACGGAAATATTGCCGCAAAACAGCACGTAAAAAAAGGCATTATCGGTTGCGCAACACTTTATCCGGAACGCAAGAAAGGCCACGTTTGGCAGTATTTAGGTCTAACAAGCATATATATGCTCAAGTGATTGATGACGTAGAAAAGTGTACATTGGCAACATCTTCTACAATGGAAAAATCATTGAGTGCAAATTTGAAATCTACCTCTAATATAGAGGCTGCTAAAGCAGTAGGTGCTGATCTGGCAAAAAAAGCTATGGACAAAGGCATTGATACAGTAGTGTTTGATCGAGGCGGTTTCTTGTTTCATGGCAGAGTAAAGGCACTAGCTGATGCGGCTCGGGAAGCAGGACTTAAATTCTAAGCCGGATGAAGCTTGAAAGGAGAATGGTTTTTGAAAAAAATAGACGCAAGCAGTATGGACCTTAAAGACCGTGTCGTAACCATCAAACGGGTAACTAAAGTGGTTAAAGGCGGACGTACCTTTCGTTTTGCTGCACTGGTAGTGGTAGGTGACGAACAAGGTCATGTAGGTGTAGGCTTGGGTAAGGCAACAGAAATTCCTGAAGCAATCCGTAAAGGTAAAGAAGATGCTAAAAAGAATATGATCTATGTAGAAAAAACTGAACACGATAGCATTCATCATGATATAATAGGCCGTTTTGGTGCTGCAAAAGTGCTTTTAAAACCAGCACCGGACGGAACCGGAGTTATTGCAGGTGGTGCAATGCGTGCGGTATTAGAACTTGCTGGTGTACGTAATATTGTGGCCAAGTCAATTGGTTCTAATAACAAGCATAATGTGGTAAGTGCCACTATAGAAGGTCTAAGTATGCTTAAAACTCCATCTCAAGTAGCTAGATTGAGAGGCAAGCCGATTGAGGAGATTGCTCAATAGCAATAAAAATGATGGATAAAAATTTAGTTAATTGACTAGCTGGAAAGGAAAAAAATCCACATGGCACAACTAAAAGTCACATTGGTTAAATCAACAATCGGTGCGATTCCTAAACATAGAAAGACCGTGGAAGCCTTGGGTTTGAGGAAAATACATTCCTCTAATATCCAGCAAGATAATCCGGCAATCCGCGGCATGTTACATCAAGTACGACATTTAGTGAAGGTAGAATCAGTCTAGTTCTGATGATGGGGTAATGGGGCAAAGTCCCACGGTTTTAGACTTTGACCTGATTTTGACCTTAGGTTTAAAAGGAGGTGCAAGCTATGCACTTAGGAGAACTGAAGCCTGCAAAAGGTGCGACTACCAAGGAGTTCCGAAAAGGGCGTGGTACAGGGTCTGGCAATGGCAAGACATCTGGCAGAGGCCATAAAGGCCAAAAATCACGTAGCGGATCTGGTGGGAAAATCGGCTTTGAAGGTGGGCAGATGCCTTTATACAGACGGTTGCCAAAACGAGGTTTTACTAACCGTAACACTAAAGAAATTGTAGCCATTAATGTGTCGCTACTCAATGTATTTGATGACGGCACCGAAGTTACCATTGAGGCACTGCAAGGCAAGGGCCTTGTATCTAATCCGCGGGACGGTGTAAAACTACTGGGTCAGGGCGATTTAACTAAAAAATTGACCGTTCGTGTTAACCAGTACAGCAAAGCCGCCGCTGAAAAGATTGAGGCTGCCGGTGGCAAAGCAGAGGTGATTTAGTTGTTTAAGGTACTGGCCAACGCATTTAAGGTCAAAGATATACGCGATAAACTTATTTTTGTCTTTTTAGTATTGTTAATCTATCGGATTGGTACTACAATACCACTGCCTGGTATTAATTTACACATGCTGGATTTAGCATTGTATCAAGGTATGGGTGGTCAGGGTACATTCTTCGAGCTTATGATGGGTGGTGGCTATGGCTCAGTTATGGCCATGGGTATCGCACCATACATTACTTCTTCCATTATAATGCAGCTTTTGACAGTTGCGATTCCTAAGTTAGAGCAACTTAAAAAAGAAGGCGAAGAAGGTCGTAAGAAAATTAACCAAATTACGCGTAATCTTGCGGTGGTATTAGCTGTTTTGCAGGGTGGCGCAACTGTGTTTTCTTATGTTAATAACCCTATGGGTATACCGTTGTTTAATCATTCAGGAATTTTGACCTATATTATGGCAACAGTAGCTATGGTTACTGGTACTATATTTATTATGTGGCTTGCAGAATTGCTAACAGAACGCGGTATTGGTAATGGTGCATCTTTTATCATTTTTGCTAATATTTTAGCAGGGATGCCTTTAACTATATATAGTTTGGGGATATTGCTTCAAGGTGATAATATACTGTTAGGTGCAGGAACTCTCTTGCTGATTCTTTTGGTGTTTGCGGCGATTATTGCTTTTGTTGTTTTGGTATCTGAAGGCGAACGTCGTATACCTGTACAATATTCTAAAAAAATGGCAGGACGTATGTTTGGCAATAATTCCTATATTCCGATTAAGGTAAATATTGCTGGTGTTATGTCTATCATTTTTGCCATATCATTATTGCAATTTCCGGTGCAACTTTCCATGTTCTTTCCCAATAACCAAGTTTTGCAAACAATTGCTGGATTTTTAGGCTTGGATCACTGGGTTGGAGTTACCGCTTATGTTGTGATGATTTTCCTCTTTACATTTTTTTATACATCATTTGCCGTCAATCCAGTGGAAATGGCAGAGAATATGAAGAAAAATGGTGGTTTTATTCCGGGTATAAGACCCGGTAAACCAACTAGTGATTATATTCAGCGTATTGTGGATCGCTTATCTTGGATAGGGGCAGTCTGTTACAGTTTAATTGCAATTGTACCTGTAGGATTCCAATGGGTTACCGGTGTAGACACCGGGTTTGGTGGAACTACTTTGTTGATTGCTACAGGCGTGGCGTTAGAATTTATTAAACAATTAGAATCCCAGCTTTTGATGCGACATTATAAGGGCTTCTTGAGCTAGTGGGGGAACATCTTGAGTATCTTTATCAAGAATGACGGACAGATTCAAAAGATGCGGGTTGCAAGTAAAATTGTAGCCGAAACCCACCAATTGATGGAAAAGAATATCCGTCCAGGTATAGCTACAAAAGAGTTAAATGCTATAGCTGAAGAATATATCCGCAGTCAAGGGGCAGTGCCTTCATTTTTAGGCTATAAAATGACAGGTGAAGGTTTTCCCGCCGCTATTTGCGTATCAATTAATGAAGAAGTGATACACGGTATTCCTAGTTTAAGGAGATTAAAAAACGGGGATATTGTAAGTATTGACATTGGCGCATACATTGATAAATTTCATGGCGATGCAGCCCGTACCTATCCGGTAGGAAATGTCTTGCCGGATAGGCAATTGCTGATAGATGTTACAAAGCAAAGTTTTTTTGAAGCTATGACCTATGTTCGGCATGGACGTCATCTTCATGAACTTTCTGCTGCTGTGGAAAATTATGTGCAACGATACGGATTTACTGTAGTTCGAGAGTTTTGTGGACATGGTATTGGGCGAAAAATGCATGAGGATCCTCAAATTCCTTTTTACAAACAGCAGAGCAGAGGCCCGCGGTTGCAAAAGGGTATGGTTCTTGCAATAGAACCTATGGTTACTGCTGGCAAGGCGGATATACGGATTCTGGATGATAACTGGACTGTAGTCACCAAAGACGGAAAATGTGCAGCACATTACGAAAATACCATCCTGGTTACTGACGGTGAGCCTGATATTTTAACAATGGTTTAGATTTTGGAGTGCGCTATGCAGATAGGACAGGTAGTGTTTTCGAAATGCGGACGAGATAAAGACAGAGCTTTTGTAGTACTGTCGGTAGAAGGTGAATATGTTTTTTTGGCGGACGGACAACTACGCCCCCTCAATAAGCCTAAGAAGAAAAAGGTGAAGCATACGCAGCCAACTAATACTGTTTTAGTATTGGAAAAGCAAGGGTTAGCAACCATGGGGGGAATAACGGACGCTGATATTCGTAAATGGTTGTTACCGTTTAGAGTGAGTATGGATCGAGTAAATGAGGAGGTAAGTAATTGCCTAAAGACGACGTAATTGAGGTAGAAGGTAAGGTAGTAGAAAAACTTCCTAATGCCATGTTCCAGGTAGAGTTGGAAAACGGCCACCAGATACTGGCGCACATATCCGGTAAACTGCGGATGAACTTTATTCGTATCATCCCCGGCGATAAGGTGCTGATAGAGATGTCGCCCTATGATTTGACTAAGGGTCGGATCATCTGGCGGGATAAGTGATACTGGCATGTCATCGTGTGCCAAAAAAAGGAGATAAAGAAATGAAAGTGAGGCCGTCAGTAAAGCCCATATGTGAAAAATGCAAAATCATAAGGCGTAAGGGCGCAGTAAGGGTGATTTGCGAAAATCCCAAGCATAAACAAAGACAAGGATAACAAAAAGGAGGTGTAAGAATGGCACGTATAGCCGGCATCGACTTACCAAGAGAAAAACGTGTAGAAATTGGATTAACCTATATTTTTGGAATAGGACGCTCTAGTGCTACACGCATTGTAAAGGAAGCTAAAGTAAACCCGGACACAAGGGTACGAGACCTTACTGATGACGAAGTAATTCGTATTCGTGAAGTAATTGACAGTTCCCAAATGGTTGAGGGTGATCTAAGGCGGGAAGTTGCTCTTAATATAAAACGCCTTGTAGAAATAGGCTGTTATAGAGGTATAAGACATCGCAGAGGATTGCCAGTTAGGGGTCAGCGCACCAAAACCAATGCACGGACCAGGAAGGGCAAAGCCAGGACTGTCGCTAATAAGAAGAAGTAATGTAAAGGAGTAACCACATGCCAAAAAAAGCGGCAAGAAAGACGACTTCCCGCAGAAGGCGCGATAGGAAGTTTGTGGATCGTGGCCAAGCTCATATACAGTCGTCATTTAATAATACTATTGTAACCATTACAGATGCAGCGGGTAACGCGCTATCTTGGGCATCAGCAGGGCAAATGGGTTTTAGAGGTTCTCGTAAATCTACCCCATATGCGGCTCAAATGGCAGCCGATACAGCGGCCAATGCAGCGCGAGAATATGGCTTGAAAATGGTAGAAGTTTTTGTAAAAGGGCCCGGTAGTGGACGTGAAGCGGCTATTCGCGCTTTGCAAGCTGCCGGACTTGAGGTAACTATGATAAAAGATGTAACGCCGGTGCCTCATAATGGTTGCAGACCGCCTAAACGCAGAAGAGTATAATGATAAATATAGGATTTACTAACTAGGAGGTTAGTGGATGGCAAGATATACCGGCCCTGTGTGCAGGCTTTGCCGCAGAGAAGGCGAAAAATTGTTCATAAAAGGGGAAAAGTGTAACAAAAATTGTTGCCCAATTAATAAAAGGGCTTTTGCACCTGGTCAACATGGCACATCCCGTAAAAAAATATCGGAATATGGTCAGCAATTGCGTGAAAAACAGAAAGCCAAGCGAATTTACGGTATTTTAGAGACACAGTTTCGTAACTATTTTGAAATGGCAGAACGTATGAAAGGCATAACCGGTGAAAATTTGCTGCGTTTGCTGGAAATGCGTTTGGACAATGTTATGTATAGGCTTGGCTATGGTCGTTCTCGTACAGAGGCAAGACAAATTGTACGTCATAACTTGATAACAGTAAATGGCAAAAAAGTAAATATACCATCATATCAGCTAAAAGTAGGAGATGTTGTAGAGGTTAAAGAAAAATCGCGCGCTCTTCAACGTTTTAAAGATGTGTTGGATGTAACTAATTCTCGTATTGTGCCGGATTGGTTAAGTGCTGAACATGAGCATTTGCGTGGTACAGTTGTATCTGTTCCTGTTCGTGAACAAATTACTGTACCTGTGCGCGAGACTTTAATAGTAGAGTTGTATTCCAAATAGTTGTTGACGCCGTAATGGTAGAAAACCAAGGAGGTTTGCTGTTAAGTGTTTGAATTTGAAAAACCTCGTATTGATATAGTGGAAAAATCCAATAATGGTACCTACGGACGTTTTGTAGTAGAACCACTACAAAGGGGCTATGGTACAACTTTGGGCAATTCATTAAGGCGAATACTATTGTCCAGTCTGCCAGGTGCGGCAGTTAGCAATATCAAGGTAGACGGCGTACTACATGAGTTTAGCACAATACCGGGCGTAAAAGAGGATGTTACAGAAATCATTTTAAACCTCAAAAACCTGGCTATAAAAAACCATGCTGAAAGCCTTGAGCCTAAACTTGCTTATATCGACATGACAGGCGAAGGCGTAGTTTATGCACGAGATATAAAAGTAGATGCGGATATAGAAATCGCAAATCCTGATATGTTGGTAGCTACGTTAAGTGGCGGTAAAGATAGTAAGCTCTCTATAGAGATAACTATAACCAAGGGTCATGGATATGTAGGTGCTGATAAAAATAAAGGGGCAGATCAGCCTATTGGGCTTATTCCGGTGGATTCTCTATACACCCCGGTTCGTAAGGTTAACTATATTGTGGATAACACTCGTGTAGGTAGCGTAACGGACTATGATCGGTTACTTTTAGACGTATGGACTAATGGTACTATTACGCCAGATGATGCTGTAAGCCTTGGTGCTAAAATTCTTACAGAACATCTTAACTTGTTTGTTAATCTGTCAGAAACTACTAAAAACGCTGAAGTAATGACCGAAAAAGCAGAGGGCAAGAAGGAAAAAGTTTTGGAAATGAGTATTGAAGAACTGGATCTTTCTGTCCGATCATACAATTGTTTAAAGCGTGCAGGTATCAACTCTGTTGAAGATTTAGCAAACAAAACTGAGGAAGACATGATGAAAGTACGGAACCTGGGACGCAAATCTTTGGAAGAGGTTCTTAATAAAATGACGGATCTGGGGCTTGCCTTACAGTCGGTTGAGGAATAAAAGTTTAGTTAAGGAAGGAGGCTGACTATGTCTGGATATAGAAAGCTTGGATGCAGTACATCAAGCCAGAGAAAGGCTATGTTGCGAAGCTTAGCTACTAATCTTTTGTATCATGGTAAAATTACTACTACAGAAGCTAGAGCTAAAGAAGTGCGGCGTATTGCTGAAAAATTGATTACCTTAGCAGTAAAAGAACATGAAAATTTTACAGAAGTTACGGTTAAGGCTAAAGTGCCCAAAAAAGAGACTGTTGTATCCCCTAAAAAAGACATACCTCGCGAGAGGATAAAGTCAGCTACACATGTTAAAAGGGTAAAATCAGTCGTTGATGGCAAACGTGTAACAGAATACGAAGAAGTAGAAAAGACTATCAGGAAGGATAATCCTTCCAGGTTGGTTGCCCGTCGTAAAATGTTAAGCGTTTTTTATCCTGTAACAGAAGTATCTGGTGATAACCGTAAAAAGCGAAGCCAGTCCAAAAAAATAGACATGCCAACAAAAATGTTTGATGAGATAGCACCTAAATATACTAACCGTCAAGGTGGATATACTCGTATGGTTAAGCTAGGCTCTCGTAAAGGTGACTCTGCGGAAATGGTTTTGCTTGAGTTAGTTTAAGGTGTTATTTTAATTTTAATACAGTCATTCTCAGCCCCTCTTTACAATATATTTAATATATTGTAAAGAGGGGTTTTTCGCGAAGCAGTGAGTCGTTGGGCAAGCTTACTTGTGCATTCGACAAACGCCGCGATGAGGATGCTATTATGAATATAATCGAACTTTTTTTGCTTGGGTTAGGGCTTTCAATGGATGCTTTTGCTGTATCTGTTTGTATTGGCCTGTCTTTAATAAAGATTAGCATGAAGAAGCTTGTAACAGTAGGGTTATATTTTGGAACATTTCAAGCAGCAATGCCCTTTATAGGATATATGGCTGCAATACAATTTGCCGGATATATAGCTACATATGATCAATGGCTTGTTTTTGCTATTCTTTTTTTTCTTGGTGGTAAAATGATAGTAGAAGGAATAAAAGAAAAGCAGTGTCAAAACAAAGACAATGCAGATTCTTTGTGCGTTGATAAAAAATGTTCTATTGGAAGGCAAGAAATTTCATTAAGTTTAGCATATATGACGCCACTTGCTATTGCTACAAGTATTGATGCAATGGCAGCAGGCATATCAATTGCGTTTTTACAAACTAATATTTTTAATGCAATAATTTTAATTGGAATTGTCACATTTGTAATGTCAATGATTGGTATAAAAGTTGGTCATGTTTTTGGAACTAAATTTAAATCTAAGGCAAGCATAATAGGAGGCATTATTTTACTGTTAATAGCTTTTAGAGGCTGTATTCAACTTTAACAAAATATTTTACTACCAGCCATCCGGCGATTGGTATTAGTACATGACCAATTTTGAGAAAAAAGGCTGTTGCCTCCACTTTTTTGTGGTTTTGCAACAGCCTGGTTTACCTTTGGGTAAATGTCGTTATCGCTTCCTTAGAAATGGCGAAAAAATCTCCTACGTAACTCTGCTAAAAAAGAATTTTAAACAGATTCTAAAGCGATTAAGATTTTTACCCTAAAAACGGCAGTACTCCACCAATTACCATAATAAATGCTAAAATTCCGGCTATGATGGCAGCTATTAATCTTTTGTGCCTGCGTATTTTCTGTCCCATTCTTTATCTCCTTTTTTGTAAATTTTTTATAAACCTAGACGGTTCCACAGTTTTTTCATGGCGTTTTTTTATCACGGAGATATAAAGATTATGCCTGGCTCTTGTGGCACCCACATAAAACAGTCGGCGTTCTTCTTCAATCTCTGCTGCGGCTTTACTGCGTTCATGAGGAATCAAACCTTCAACCGCCCCGGCTATGTATACTGTGTCAAACTCTAAACCTTTGGCACTATGCATAGTGGTTAGTGTTACTCGCTCATCTTCTTGATTTTTAGGCTTTTTGTTTTGTATAGCCTCCTCTGCGTGATCCATAAAGGCTTGTGGATCCGGAAAGGCTGCCGCCGCTTCCTGTATTTCGCTTACTATCTCGTATAGTCCTGATGGGCTAACTTTGCGATAATCGCAGTAATCTTTAATGTGATTGTCGTACCCGGCCTTTTTTCGGATATATTGAACCGCTTCAACTGTAGTACGCTTTTTGATAGCCATTAAATCAAACATTAGCTCTTCTATACGCTGTTGCTGAGGGACGTTTAGCATACCACTTTGAGCATACCATTCAAAGATATTGCGTTTTTGCTGTTTTGCTTTTTGCAAAAAGGCTTTACTTATAAAACGGAATGGTTTATTTATTATACGTTCAATATCCTCTGCATTCCCTCTTAGATAAGCAAAAATATCACGGGCTATCCAGTGTTCGTAAATTACGGATATCTCATCTTTTACTATATAAGGGATATTTGCTTGCATAAAAGCATCTACAAAAGCACGAGCCTGCATATTGGTTCGATAAATGATAGCAATTTCATTTAAACTTTCGTTGGAGTTTTTATTTTTAATTTTTTTAATATGATCTGCAATTAAAGATGCTTCCTGATTTTGGTCTTTACAATGGACAATTTTAGGCTTAGGCCCTTTTCTTTGTGTGCCTACAATTGTTTTATCGTAACGAACCTGATTTTGGGAAATCAAACTATTACTAAATGCAATTATTGGTTCTGTAGAGCGATAGTTGGTTGCCAGCAGTATCTTTTGCACTTGAGGATAATCTTTAGGAAAGCGCAATAAGAATTCCGGTCTTGATCCTCTAAAGCGGTAAATGCTCTGGTCATCGTCTCCTACTATGCACAAATGATGAGGAGCTGCCGACAACATTTTCATACATTCATACTGCACATGATTAATGTCCTGAAACTCGTCTATCATGATATAAGGAAACTTTTTTTGCCAATAATCAAGACAGCTTGGCTCATTTTGCCACAGATAATAACAAAGGGTTAGCATATCATCAAAATCTATTTTATTTTGGGCATGTTTTGCTTCTTCGTACTGCAAGTATAATTGCCTAAATTCTTCTGCACCCATTATAGTAGAATTATAATATTGCAGCTCATAAAGCTCATTTTTAACTAAGGATATTTCATTGCGGACAGCCGACATCATATCTTCATCAGCTTCAAACCCTAATTTGTAAACAAGGCTCCTAATTAAATCGCGACGCTCATTTTCATGCAAAACTTGTTCTATTCCGTATCCATATCGTTGACGCAAAACCCTAAAAAAGATTCCATGAAATGTACCAAAGGTACAGCCAATATCTCCGGCAAGTGCCCTAAAACGCTGCTCCATCTCTGTTGCAGCTCCCTTTGAGAATGTAATAACCATTATTTGCCGCGGATGCACTCCCGCTTCTTTAACCAGTTGCAGTGCTCGATACGTAATAACAGTAGTTTTCCCACTTCCCGGGCCTGCTAACACCATAAGAGGCCCTTCACGATGATAGACAGCTTGCTGCTGGCTATCGTTTAAATTCATATGTACACCTCCAATTTTATACCGTAATTATATTTGCAGCAACACTTCCCAGCTGTGCGTAAGGTTCATGTAATATTAAAACCTTTGAATTAATAGATGTCAAATAAAAACGAATATGTTACATAATCTAAGGCGTATATCCCTGCTATCGGAAACAATCCCTAAAAGGTTATTTTGTGCTTTTATACAGCATTATGTTCCGGAACAAGTCATTGTACCATATGACTAAATAAGGTATAATAATTAATGTGAAATAGAATGTACAATGCAATATAAAACTATGAGAATTCTTTGCCGGCTTAGAACCGTGGATTCTTACTATTAACGACTTAAAATGGGGTAAATAATGTATAGATTTAATATCAACTTAGAAGAACTTGAAAAAGGTATGGTAATAGCAGAGCCGGTTTTTGCAATTACAAAGACCGGAACAAATATGCTGCTTATTAAAGAAGATACTCTTGTAACAGATAAAATTATATCACTTTTACAGCGTCAGCAAGTAAAACAAATTGTAGTAAATACCAGAAAAAAATTGAGAGAAAATTTGCCGCTTGTGCAATCTAAGATAGAAGAAAAGCCTAAAGTAAAACCAATATTTAGTGATACTTTACGAAAAGAAGCTGTTGAAAATATACGAAGTTTATTTTCAATTGTAAATGATCCGGATCATGGCAATAATAACATGACAACAGCCTACCAAGCTATTGAGGGTCTTGACCGTATACTTAACCAGTTAATAGCATCAATATCTGCGGAACCCGGAGGGATTGTACATATACATGATCTTAAAAGTTTTGATGAATATACCTATCACCATTCCTTGAGTGTTGCAGTGCTTGCTATCGCTACCGGCCAAGTTATGGGGATGGATCTTTTAGAAATTATACGATTAAGCCGTTGTGCTGTTCTTCATGATGTTGGAAAATTGGCAATACCTATAGAAATTTTAAATAAACGCAGTTCTCTAACTGACGAAGAATTTAAAATTATGAAGAGCCACTCTGTACAAAGCTCTTTAAATCTCAAAAATAAAGCGTTTGGAGATACAGAATTATGGACCGGGGTTATGTATCATCACGAAAAAGTTAATGGAAAAGGCTATCCCAAAGGGCTAACAGGAAATGAAATACCTCTGTTTAGCCGAATTATTTCTGTCGCTGACGTGTATGATGCAATTACTTCTTATCGGCCATATCGCAAGCCCATGACCCCATCTGATGCCCGTGAGTTAATTATGGGTGAGGTTGGGAATTCTTTTGAATACGATATTGTTAAAGCATTTACTAAAAAATTGGTTTTATATCCGCTTAACACGATTGTTGAACTTTCTAACCATACAATGGGCGTTGTAATCGAAAATGAAAACCAAATGCGCCCTGTAGTAAAGCTGGAAAACGCCAATGAAGTGATAGATTTATCCAACCATAAAAATTTGAACATAGTTATTACAAAAGTAATTAATCCTAATGAAAAATCCGGCAGACGAGGATAATGGTAAAAATCAATGTTTATAGGTAATATTTTACTAAATTTTGCGCAAACTATATGTATGCGCTTTTTTTAATGCCAAATTAAAGAAATGAGGTAAAGGATATTTATAACATAAAAATACCATTTTTGCTAAGCATAATAATACCGGTTTACAACATAGCAAAATTATTACCTAACCGTTTAGAACATCTATTACAACATAATCTTGAAAGTGTCCAAATTATTGTTGTGGACGACGGCAGTACAGATTGTTCTTATGAAATTTGTCAGCAATATTTATCTAACTATGCCGCGGCTGTTTTAATCACTCAAAAAAATCAAGGACTTTCTGCTGCTCGTAATCGCGGCATTGCAGAAGCTAAAGGAGAGTATGTCCTTTTTCTTGATAGTGATGATATTTTGATGCACAAAGGCTTTCGGGAGCTAATGGACTATATTTGTAACAATAAACCGGATATTTTAATGGGAAAATATGTTGTTATTCAAAAAAAAGGAAGAGATATTTGGCCTCAATATTCTTTTCCGTCAGTATCTTCTGAAGCGGAAGCAAAAAAAATGATCTATACTCACATTACAGATAGCATCTGGAATGCTTGGCGGTATGTGTGCAGAAGAGAATTTTTAATAGAAAATAACCTGTTCTTTCAGCATGGAATTTTATGTGAAGATATGGAGTGGTCTCCCAGAGTTTTGGAAGTAGCCGCCAACATTGCATTTTTAGAAGAGCCATTTTACGGATACTATCACAATCGACCCGGAAGCATTACAAGTACAGCTCTTGCAAAGCGAATTGCAGATGTAAATACCATAGTCGCAAATAGTGTCATACGTTATTCATCTAAAGATTATGGCAAGGCTTTATCGTATCGGCTGGTACGAGAATCATTCTACTGCATAAGCAGATATTTTTTGTGCAAAAAAAGTGACCGCAAAGCTTTGCGTCCAATAATTGAAAAAGCTATAGACTGTTATCATCACTCAGCTTCTGGGGAAGTAGCATTATTTCTTCAAACTCAGCCAATTATTCCTTTATATATTTGGTCTGTAATTTTGTGGATAGCAAGAAAAACAAGAAAGATATTTAATCCTATTTTAGGCCCAATTTCAATAAAAAATGTGGGTACATGAAAATGATAGATAAATATACAAATTTGCTAGAGTCGTACCCGCTTTATTTATCAGTAGCAGAAGAGCTAATAGCTGCCAATCCGAAATGTTTAGATCATAATCAATTGGAACCGAACCAAATAATTATTGCCACCACTGCTTATATGACCTCTCCGGTATTGCTAAATTATGTATTTTGGGTACTGGAACAGGCAGAAGCTCAAGGTATAGGCACATTATATTTTTTATCAAGAGATGGTTATGTATTAAAAATAATTGGGGAAAAATTGGCATCCGTATGGTTTCCATCAATAGAATGCAAGTACTTTTACTGTAGCCGATATGCTTTACAAACAACTTCAAAAAGCCTATTAGCAGAATATATGTTACAAGAAGGTCTGCACAAACCTGATATTGCCATCGTGGATACCGGCTGGATGGGTTCTATGCAAAAAAATATCCAAGCAATTAGAAGTCAGTTTTTTGGAAATGACCATATCATTGGGTACTATTTTGGTATGCTGTCTAAAGGATTTCGTGATAGTGGGACATATAAAACATATCTTTTTTCTCCCGGAGAAAAATGGATACACAACTTTGGTTTTAATGCCAATGTGTTTGAATGCTTATGTAGTGCTGATCATGGCATGACCATTGACTATAAGAAAACAAAAACTAAAATAGAACCCCGGTTTAGCGAAAATATCCCAAATGGCCCTACCACGTTGCAATTACAAATTATTAAAGACTACATGGAGCATTTTATGGCTCGTAATCCGCAAAAAAGAGATGTACCCATTGAACGCTCTATAATCAGAAAATTGCTATGGCGGTTTATCCATAGCCCAACAAAAGCAGAAGCTGCCACATATGGTTCCATTCTCTTTGCTCATGACTCAAAAGAAAATCAACTTTATCCTTTGGCAGAAAAAACAGATGTCTCATTAATAAAAAATAATCTTTTTTTCTTTCGACTTATAAACAAGATTTGGTTAAAACGCAAAGTACGGCCGCTTTACTGGATAGAAGGTACAGCAGTGTTATCAGGCTATTCTTTGGGGATGGATATGTATTTACTGTATGCAATCAGGCTTATTTTACAATATTATTTTTAGAGTTGATAGAATTGAGTGTATAAAAATGAATACTTGGACATATCACAATCCTGATTTTAAAAGTGATTTAGTAAATTTGGAAATGCTTAAATATTCTCCATGGGCCGGGCATCGTAACTTTGCCTATGATTATGTTGCCAATATGTGTCCCGCTACTATAGTTGAACTTGGCACTCATTACGGCACATCATTTTTTGCATTTTTACAGGCAGTAGAGGATGGAAAGTCACCAAAAACACAAATATATGGTATAGATGCTTGGGGATATATTGACGGAAATGAATGGACAAAAAAAGAATATGAGATAGATATATATAATATTTTCCTCAAAACTTTGGATATATATAAACATAAAGCTAAGGCTCATACTATAAGAAAAATTTTTGATGATGCTTTGGCAGATGTTGAAGATAACAGTGTAGATTTGCTTCATATAGACGGAAACCATACCTACGATGCAGTAAAGCATGATTACGAAACTTGGATACCTAAAGTTAAAGAAAGTGGTGTAATCCTCTTTCATGATGTTAGCGAAACATCTTATTTACATGAAAATTCTTCTCCGGAATTTTGGAAAGAGATAAAAAGTAAGCATCAATATACTCTTGAATTTGATCATTGCTATGGTTTGGGAATTTTTTGCAAAAACTCTTCTGTATATCATCGGCTTAAACAAATAAATTTAATGCACTATCAACATATTAATAATCTCTTGGATGTACAAAATCGTGATGATCTTCGCAAAAATTATTTTAAGCTTAAAGACAATGATATATATATAAATTTCTTAAAGAGACAGCAACAAAATATAGAAGATGAAATAAAGAAATATGAAGATACTATATCAAAAAAAGATAGTTATATACATCAATTGCAAAACGAACATGACACCATAGAACATAGCTACGCAGAAGCCACAAGTACCATTGCAAACAAAGACGCCTACATTAATCAACTTTGTATACAACAGAACAACATGCAAAAAGCCTATGAAAAAACTATCGTTGATAAAGATTCTTACATTGATCAACTTTGTATACAACAGAACAACATGCAAAAAGCCTATGAAAAAACTATCGTCGATAAAGATGCTTACATTGATACACTCCATGTTTTACAAGATGACATTAAAACAGCATATGAAAAAACCATCGTTGATAAAGACACCTATATTGAAAACATAAAAAATGAGCACCAAGAAGCCATTGCTGAACTACAACAACAACTAAAAATAGCTAAACAGAATACTTTACGCAGCACTTGCCAAGATGAAGGCCAGCGTAATCATATTAAAAATTTGGAAGAAAAAATCCAATCTTTAGCAAACAGAAAAAGATCATTGGTTAGTTGGAGGAGTTAAATGCTCGCATTATCTGTAATAGTCCCGGTTTACAATACAGAAACATATATAAATCGCTGCATTAACAGCATCCTTAATCAAACCCTTACAAATTTAGAAATCATTGTAGTTAACGATGGCTCCGCGGGCAATATAGAAGAAATAATTAAAGGCTATCAAGAAATGGATAGCAGAGTTAAGTATGTGGCTCATGAAAGTAACAGAGGACTGTTTCAAGCTCGTTTAACAGGGGCACAGTTAGCAGCCGGAAAATATATAGCTTTTGCAGATAGTGACGATTTTGTAACAATAGACTACTATCGTATGCTAACAACCAAAATGGAGCGGGAAAATGCTGATATCGTAGTGGGTAAAACTGTTCGTATAGACAACCATGGCCAAGCATTTATCCAACCATTTCACGATCAACAGTTTTATTTTGATTTTAATAAAAACTTTATTGAAGCTCCTGAGATTAAAGATCTATTTTTTGGTCAACATGGAATGTGCTATGGCTGGCATACCATTTGGAATAAAGTTTATAGCAAAACTTTATGGGATCAGTGCGAGCCTTATTATCACTATATCCAACAGCATATAGTGATGACCGAAGATATAGCTTTTTCGTTACCTCTTTTGTACTTTGCCAATCGTTTATCCTCTGTTCAAAACGACGGCTATTTTTATTGTGATAATAATAATGCATCAACTAATACTGCTTGCGTTTCAATAGAACGTTATCAAAAAAATATAGAAGATATGAAAGCAGTATTCGACTTTGGGCAGTGGTTTTTGAAAAAAGTAAACGCAGATATCAAGTACCAATCTGATTTTTTAGAATTCCGAAAACATTATGCACGCCTTTGGAGAAACTTTGCAGAAGCAAAGTACTCAGGTATAAAAATGCAGCAAGCTAAAGAATCTTTAGAGAAATTTGTGCCGGATTATCACGACTTACCTACCCCGGACGATCATTTTTATGGGCAACTAACCATACCATGGAGTGGAGGTTTAGAACACTTAAAGGAGCAGATAAAAGGCTCTTCATGTAAATATATCAGCTTTGATATATTTGATACACTGGTTAAACGCCCGCTATATAATCCGGACGACATATTTTATTTGATGCAAAAATTTTTTCAACGTTTAAGCAACACAAATATGAACTTTCATAAAATGCGTCGTGCCTCAGAAGATGCTGCTCGGTTCAGATTATACGTAGAAGGTTCCAATTTTCAGGATGTCAGCTTGGAAGAAATATATGATGCTATGTCAAAGGAATTTGGCATAAGCTCGCAAGTGACAATAGCTCTTATGGAAGAAGAAATCCGTTTAGAGTTGGAGCTTTCAGCCCCAAGAGAAGCAGCTAAAGAGCTGTTTGAAGTAGCACAATCCTGCGGTAAAGAAATTATTGTCATCTCAGATATGTATTTGAAGCGAGATAGCATCGAAGCCATTTTACAAAAATGTGGATATAGCGACTATCGCCATTTGTTTTTATCATCAGAAGTAAAGTTGACAAAATATCATAATGGCGAATTATTTAATCATGTATTGGTGGCATTAAACGTTAAAGGAAACGATATACTTCATATTGGTGATACTTGGATTTCAGATATAGCTAACGCAAAGAGCAGAGGTTTTGAGACATTATTTTTCCCAAAAGCTAAAGAAGTGTTTGAGGGAAAGATCGAATCGTGTTCTGATTACAATGGATTTTATGATATGCAGCTTGCTTGCGGAAACACTGTAGATTTTGAAAGAGCTATGGGAAATTTGGGCATACGCACCATGATTGGCATAATATGCAATGAATATTTTGATAATCCCTATAAGACATTTTGTAGCGGGTCAAAATATAATGTTGACCCATATTATATAGGCTTGTTCCCGGTTGGAATTCATATGGTGTCATTAGTCAAATGGATAACAGAGCAAAGCTTTAAACAAGGCTACGATACCATAGCTTATTTGGCTCGCGATGGCTTTTTGCCTATGAAAGTTCATCAAGCGGCAGCACAATATATGGATAACCTCCCTAAAACAGAGTATATTCATGTTTCGCGCAAATCAGTTATGCCTTTGATGCTTTCAGAGAATACAGACTTCTATGATATGCCCATAGAGATAGGTAATCACAGTTGTAATTCTTTGATGTCGACCTTGACATTTTGCTCAAAGGATATACCTGAAAATGTGCCAATAAATGAATGGCAGAAGATGTTCATTGAAAAGAAGTTTTTGCCGGATAAACGCTTTACAAACTTTCAAGATTACAAGCGGTTTATAGATATATTTCATGAGCATTTCTATGATAAAGAAAAGCACAAAAATGCAATAAAGCAGGCAAAAGTCTATTTGAAATCTATAGACCATAGCAACTTGGCAACCTTTGATTTGGGCTATAGTGGCCGAATACAAGCGGCTATAAATACGGCCTGCCAAAATCGAATTTCCGCGCTGTTTGTACATAGTGACGAACAGCGATCTTTCACTTTAAAGCACAAGCATAAATTTGCAATTCATTCTTTCTATGATTACACTCCGCATATGTCCGGGTTGCCACGAGAGCATATTTTTTCAACGTCACAAGGGTCATGTATAGGATATGATCAATCAGGAGAACCAATTTTTGAGGATAATAATAAAAATCATATTGATGCCCGGGTGATAAAGCAGATCCATCAAGGTGCTTTGGCCTTTTGTAATCAATTTTGGCTTCTGTATGCAAAATTTGAAGATGAAATGGACTTCAAACCTCAAGAGGCTTCTTTAGCTTTTGAAGGATTTATCAGTAACTTCAACGAGCTGGATTTAAAGATATTTTCTGCTTCTTATTTTGAAGATACAGTTTATGGCGGCATGGAGAACATTAATATAGGTGAGCATATAAAACGTCAAATTATGGATATACCCATGTTAGGAAAAGTTGCATCCTCTACATTATCACATCGTGAAGTTTTGGAGGCTTATATGGATCACAAAGGAAGATATACAAAAGCTTTGGTATATTTATTGATAGACAGGGGTGTGTTTGTTGATAAATTGAAGGTTCATTTGGAAAAAAAACCTTGGATGTATCGTACTTGCAGACGAGTTTATTGGAGAGCCAGGGGGTGGCGATAAATCATAAAAAAACAAAGATAGGCAAAGAATCGTTAGAGCCTGTTTAAAATCACTTGCGCAACTCCGGTAAAAAAGATTTTAAACAGGCTCTTAGTGTTATTTACTTAGGCATAGAGCGAGTCAATATGTTCCAGTTTACGCCGTAGCGGTCTGTCAGCATCCCGGTCAAATCAGCCCAAAATTGTTGTGATAGTGGCTCAACAACTTTGCCACCTTCAGCTAGTTTATTGAAAACATCAGCAACTTCATCTGTAGTATCAAAAATAACAGTAAAAGTGTGATTGTCCTCTGTCGGTGGTTTTTCGCATCCGTCTGTCAACGCAACAACTGTGCCAAAAATCTTAATTTCTGAATGCATAACAAAGTTTGGTGGAATTTCCGCTCCAAAGTCAGCAGGTGCATCTTTTGCATAAGCAACCATCTGAACCTCTGCACCAACAGTTTGCTTGTAAAATTCAATAACATCATTGCAATTGCCTGCAAAATGAATTGTTGGAATAAGCATGTTATTTTCTCCTTTAGTTCCATGAAATTTTAATAGACCTATCCTCTAACATCACTATACATTTAGAAATATACATGCTAAACATATTTTGTATCCGAAAGAGTATTGAAACAATTATACCATACACAAATGAAATAATATTATAAATGATTCGACAACGATTTCGTTTACTGAGAGACATCACCTGTATATAAGTTGCCATTTAGTGCAAAAAAGAAGAAAAACAAACATAAAAGACCTAATCGTAAACTAATGGCGGAATAAACTTGAACATATTACGTTCTTCCTCTGTCAGTTCAAAAGATGTTACACCCTTCTTTTTTGCATATTTACTCATGGCACGATAATCATAGTCCATAACCACAGGACGGTTTGGCGGTGAAAGGTATCCCCCTGCTTTTTCTGCGGCGGCTTCCAGTTCTGCCCAACCTTTGCGTTCAGTATCAGACAACATTCAAATCACCTTCCATCGTATACCTGCTAATGATTTTACTCGCATCTTCTTCTTGCACTTCCATTCTATACTCGTGAACAGGGGAATACAATCTGTTTGCACCAAGCATATCACTATAATGTTTTACAAGTTCCATGTTCTTTGCATCAAAAAAAATATATCCGCCAAATCCTAGTGCCATTGATAACCTCATAGCGATAGCGAATAAGTGACCGCCAACACCCTCATACTGCTTATTTTCACCACGGTTATGCGGCGCACTTTCCAATAAATGTATGTAGACTGCACCACGGAAAACTTCCGTTGCTATCAAAGCTTGAAGTGTAGTGTCTCCTTTAATGAGCAACTTATAAACATTTGTTTTTCCAAGTTCGTCTGCGTCCCAATCAAAAGCCCAGCCTTTAGATTGTAGCCCTGTGATTTCCTCACTTGATGCAATTGAAAATATGGTTGGTAAAATTTTGCCTGTAGAAGTATCAATCAAACATGGGGTTAGTTTATCTATGAGTGTATCTACGCTCATTGCAAATTCAACTCCTTGCTCATTTTATTTGACATCTAAAATATTGGTCTAAATAGACCTATCCTCTAACATCACTATACATTTAGAAATATACATGCTAAACATATTCTGTATTCGAAAGAGTATTGAAACAATTATACCATACACAAATGAAATAATATTATAAATGATTCGACAACGATTTCGTTTACCGAGAGTATAGTTCTAACCACAATCCTCTATTCATATACATAATCTAACGATATATGAGGGAGGGTCATTCTTGAAGACGTATATCGAGGAAAGGGCCGTCGAAGTAGCTAATTTCATTATCAATTCAAATGCAACTGTAAGAGAAACCGCCAAAAAATTTGGCATTAGTAAGTCTACCGTACATAAAGATGTAACCGAACGATTGGTTAAAATAAATCCAAAGTTAGCTGGGGAAGCACGCAGGGTTTTAGAAGTGAATAAATCTGAACGCCATATCCGTGGAGGTTTAGCCACTAAGGAAAAATACCTTCAAGGACACTCACCATTACAAAAATATTAAAGCCACAAAAGGCGGTCTCCGTGGAGAGAGACCGCCTTTTGCTATGCATCTTTTCAAATTCGCTCTATATGACTTCCAAAAAATACACGATGAAATCTATTATGTTGATTTTGAGAAATAAAATCATCAATCATAAGATATAACCCTATTGCTAAAATCAAAGCAATTACAGGCAAAAGAATACGTATAACCATAATAAACACATTTTTACGTTTGGCTTCTGTAACCTCTTTTGGGCTGAGAAGATGCGGGATTGGTTCATAATTCGGTTCTTTTACCGCATTAATGTCCTTTATATAGAGTGCCTCTATTTGTTTAATGTTCCTAAGTGCTACAGGGCCGGGTTTACGAATTTCGGGCATAGGCCCTCTACGTGAGGTATCCCAATTTTGCAGGTGGGGTCTCCCGGATCCTGCTTTTTGGCTGCCATACTGAGGTTTTTTGGTAGTACTTTTATTGGCTGACGGTATAAACTTTCGTCTGGGCGCACTTAAATCAAAATCATCTTCTAAAAAATTAGCAACAAAAATAGTGTTTTGCTTTGAACTATCTGATTTATCTGTATTCATAATGTTTACCTCTTTTTAGTAAATCTTTGACGCACCACTTCATACAAGAGAATCCCACCTGCAACAGAGGCATTAAGGGATTCTATATTTGAATGCATAGGGAGCTTGACACATATATCAGCCAAGTTACTTATAGAATCTGATAGCCCATGGGCTTCATTTCCTATTAAAATAGCGCAACTTTGGCACAAATCCAATTCATACGGCAAAACAGATCCACATAGATGAGTCGCTATAATTAAAATGTTTTGATGCTTTAAAAAAGAAATTACTTTTGGCAGATCCGCATCTTCTACTACCGGAATGTGCAGAACTGCACCGGCAGCGGCTCTAATAGTTTTTGGATTATAAATATCACCACTGCCTGCTGATAGTACAACTCCGCTTGCGCCCGCAGCGGCGGCTGTACGTATCAAGGTACCTATATTGCCCGGGTCAGACAAACATTCTCCTATTAGTAAGAACGAATTTTCTTTTAGCAAATGGTCAAAAGTGAAGGTGTGTTTTTCGCAAACGGCCATAATTCCTTGAGGAGTTGTGGTATCTGATAATGACAAAAAGCGGCTGTCGGATACTGTCAAAATCGGAGCACGAAAGTCGAACGATTTTTTACCCCAGCTTTCAGCGCACACATAAGTACGTATATTCCATTTAGTTGGGATTTCTGCGACTAATTTTTCACCTTCTATAATAAATAAACCTTGTTCATCGCGGCCTTTTTTTGTTTTAAGCGATTTTATTTGTTTAAGGTTAATTTTAACACCTCATCATATCCAAAATGCTCCCTTTCAATTATAATATCATTATAACTATATTTTTGCAAAGGAGTGGTTCCTTTGTCCGGTTCCATACTTGGGCAACGTTTTTGTTTGTCAACTTGGGGAGAAAGTCATGGGTCTGCTGTAGGTGCAGTGATAGATGGCTGCCCGGCAGGCGTAAATTTATCTGAAGATGACATTCAAAAGGCTTTGGATCAACGAAAACCGGGAGTATCACCATATGCAACTAAACGAAAGGAACCGGATAAAATTGAAATATTATCGGGCACTTTTGAGGGACGTACAACCGGGGCACCTATTTCAATGATGATACAAAATTTTGACCGGCACTCTAAAGACTATGACAGGGACTCGTATCGTCCGGGTCATGCAGATTATACCTACGATTTAAAATACGGATTTCGAGATTATCGCGGTGGTGGCCGTGCTTCTGCAAGAGAAACTGCCGCCAGAGTGGCCGGCGGGGCCGTTGCTCAAAAATTTTTATCAGAACTGGGAATTAAAATAAAAGCATACACATATTCTATTGGCGATATAGCAATATCTCAACCGGATTTATCCATACAAAATTATTTAAATATGCCTGATGCCAATGCTTATAAACAAGCAGCAAAGAAAGTGGAAGATGCTATACAAGCAGGTAATTCTTTGGGTGGAGAAATTTTTTGCGAAATATCCAATTTGCCTACAGGCATTGGCGAGCCTGTATTTGATAAACTGGAAGCAATGTTAAGCCATGGAATACTATCAATTGGTGGAGTAAAAGGTATAGCCTTTGGCAAAGGTTTTGAGTCTGCAAAAATGACCGGGACTACTCACAACGATTCATTATTTGTTGAAAATGGTGTTATCACAAAAAAAACTAATCATGCCGGAGGAATGTATGGTGGAATCTCTGATGGATCTCCATGTACATTTAAAGTTATAGTAAAACCTACACCATCTATTTCTTTAACTCAACAGAGCGTTAACCGACAAAAAGAAAATATTTCACTAAATATAAAAGGTCGCCACGATCCATTAATTGTACCCAGAGCTGTAGCAGTAGTAAAGGCCATGGCCTCTTTAGTTGTAGCGGATTTAATACTTGTGGGTCTATCTTCCAATATTGACAATATACGAAAAATATTGTTAATGTAGTTCTTGTCAACTTCAACAGACAAACTACATATTATGGAAAAAACATATAAGTAAGGAAGATTTCCCATGAATAATAATCCTGTAAATAGGCATATGCCCCCCCATCCTCAGCAACCAAACTCTAGGTCACGTTTACCACATTTACATCATCGCCCACCATTACATCCATTAAATCAACCGCCCCGCCCTACAACTATAGACTATGGTACCCATCCTTTTGTAGTTGACATTAACAAAGCTACTTTAAATAACGAGAATTTCCGCACCACTTTGTGGACGGGAAATAATTTGCAGTTAACTTTAATGCGCATTGGTGTAGGTGAAGATATTGGATTAGAGATGCATCCTCATGTAGATCAATTTCTTCGTATAGAAGATGGCCAAGCATTGGTTATGATGGGCAAAGATGCCAACCATCTAAATTTTAGACAACCGGTATTTGATGATTTTGCTATATTTATACCTGCGGGTACATGGCACAATATAATCAATACAGGTAAAAGCCCTCTTAAATTATATTCTATCTACGCACCACCTAATCATCCCAAAGGTGCAGTCCATGCCACCAAAGCTATTGCAGAGAAAATGGAATCTCATTGAATGCATTGATGATTGTTCGATAAACAAAAGTCGTTGCAAAATACGATCATAAAGCAGGTTCTTAAACACGGAGGCAATTTTATGCCATTAATTTTACCAAAGGCCGGAATTTTTGAATTTGAAGAAAAAAAATCAAAATTTATAGGACACTGCATTTTGGTGCAGCAAGAAGAAGAGGCCAAAGAATTTATAAAAGAAGTGAGTAGTATTCATAGCAATGCAAATCACAATGTATACGCTTATTCAATACCGAGAAGCAACATTATTCGTTTTAATGATAACGGCGAACCCGGCGGTACGGCCGGGATGCCTGTGTTAAATGTATTTCAAAAAGCTGGTGTTATTGATTTTGTATGCGTTGTTACCAGATATTTTGGTGGAACTTTGCTTGGGGCCGGTGGCCTTGTACGAGCCTATACCAAAACGGCTAAAGGAGCCATGGAGGCTGCCGAACCTGAAGAACAGGTTTTCTACAAAACCTATCTTGTAACGTGCACTTACTCTAATTTGGACAAAGTTAAGTACAATCTTGAAAAAGCGGATATAGAAGTGCCGGATTGGGTTTATACAGAACAATGTCAAGCCATTGTCCGTATGCGGGAAGAACAAAACAACTCCTTTTTAACATCCGCCTTTGAATATGGGATATCGAATGTTGAGGATTATGAATTTATGTAAAAATTCACACCTATGCTATTGTTCCACCGCCAACTACAATATCGCCATCGTATAAAACCACGGCTTGGCCTTTAGCTATAGCTCGCTGAGGCCGGTCAAATTCTATGTGAACAGTACCATTTTTGCTATCAGCAATTTGGGCAGTTGCCCATTGTTCTTGTTGACTATATCTTATTTTGGCTTTTACTCGCATAGCTTCTTTTGGCACGTCAAAAGGGATCCAGTTAAAATCCTTGGCATAAAGAGTATGAGTAAAAAGCTCGCTGTTTTCACATAGCATCACGGTGTTATTTTCCGGATTTTTAGCACAAACGTACATGGGTTTGCCAAAAGCTACGCCTAAGCCTTTTCGTTGACCAACAGTGTAGCGGATATGTCCTTTATGACGGCCTAAAATTTGCCCTTGTGTATCAATAAAATTTCCATCAGGATAATCCTGTTGTGTGTATTGCGTGATAAATGAGGCATAGTCGCCATCTTTTACAAAGCATATATCCTGGCTGTCAGGTTTTTGAGCATTGGCAAATCCATGTTGTGAGGCTATCTCACGTACCTCTTGCTTTATTAACTTTCCTAATGGAAACATTGTTCGCCGCAGTTGGTCTTGGGTCATGGCATATAAAACATAGCTTTGATCTTTAGTCGCATCAGCGGCTTTTTTTAGTAAAAAACGATTTGTAATCGGATCTTCTTCTACTTGTGCGTAATGGCCTGTAACAACATAGTCCATTCCCAATTGAGAAGCGCGAGAAAATAGCCGTTCAAATTTGATATACCTATTACAGTCTATACATGGATTAGGAGTTGCACCATGTTGATATTCTGTAATAAATCGCTCAATAACCTGTTTTTTAAAATCTTCAGCCAGGTTAAAAACATAAAAAGGGATATCCAAGCGGTTAGCCGCTTGCTCGGCCAATGCTGCATCTTCCAAAGAACAGCAGGATTTATGATTATCTACGCCTACATCATCATTACTAAACAACCGCATTGTAATTCCGATGCAATCAAATCCGTTCTTTTTCATTAATAAAGCAGCTACAGCACTGTCCACGCCGCCACTCATAGCTATTAAGGCTTTTTTATTCATAGGTTGTCAAATCTCTTTTCTATAGCTCACAAGAGTACATTGCGAATATATTCAAAAAGCGAATTTTCATTATATATCATAGGTTCATAGTAAGGAAAAAGTAAAATCATACGTATAACCCATATCCCTATGAGTAAAACAATAAACAAAGCCGCAGCAATATTTCTAATTTTAACCGGAACCAACATTAGCAATGGAATAAATGGTACTGTAAAGAACATCGGATGATACGCTAATGCCCGGCGAATGTTCGGCAAACTACCAAAAGCTCGTGTCATTCCGCATGAGAAACATGGTATCCCTGTTACATTATAAATAAGGCATATGCTGACATCAGCAAAAAGGGATACTATAAAAGATATCCCTCCGATTGCAATAAATATAATATAGATAGCTAATGTCTTACGGCTTGCTTTAAAGCGGCCTGCGTTGTGGATCATGCAGAGAAGAGTTTACATGGTCTGCAAATGAATTAATGTTATTTTGCAAAATGGCAAAAGAAATAATTACTAATGCAAGAACTCCAAGTAACAAATACAGAACGGAATCATCTTTTGGTGGCAAGCCATGTAATGTACGCGCACTAGATTCCAGTTTACCGGCTTTATACAGCGCGTATAGACCATAAATACCGCAAGTAACTATGGATAAGATTATATCCATGCCGGCAGTGTTTTCCATTTTATTAGCATTATACAAAGACCTTAGTATTGTATACTCCCAATAAATTGCATAAAATCCACATGTAATTATGGATAATAGTATTGCTACACCTACTCCTCTTTTTTCTACTATCATTTTTTTCCTCCTTATTAAAGGTAATTTTTATGTGATACTACACAAACATTTTTTGTAAGTACGCCGCTTTTAGTTGTTTAAGCTGTTCTAACTTTTGGGTTTGGGTGGTTATTTGGTTATCAAGATTACGAAAGAAGTTACCGATTGCAACTTGTTCTTTTTTGCAGGGAGCAGTAATTTGCATATCAAGGAAATCCTCTTGATTTATCCTCTTAGCTTTTCTTGAGCCATTAGCCAAATTCCCTTCAAATTCATAAAAGCTTCTTTGAAGAAATCGTTCAAGAAGAAAACTTGCATCAGCGGACGAGTTAATATCAAAT
>Ga0123355_10001215_pt1 | contig 35873 bp, 28 predicted proteins | sample TergutEmb28metaG_3_FD_89872 | JGI IMG/M metagenome (GOLD analysis project Ga0123355, IMG submission 89872) | Embiratermes neotenicus P1 segment gut microbial communities from Petit-Saut dam, French Guiana - Emb289 P1 | ecosystem: Host-associated > Arthropoda: Insects > Digestive system > Gut ...
CGCAGTAATTTGACGCAATACGAGGAAGCGACGACGACGCGTACCCAAAGGTACGCTAGGAGTTGTTGATTGCAAGCAATCAACTTGCTGACGAAGTAGTGCGGAAAAATTACAAGTTACATTAGACGGTTTTTAGTTTATGTGACTATAATATTAATGACGTCTATAATCCATATAAAGCTGTAAATTTATCTTTCAAATATTTTGCATAATGTTCGCCGTCAAGTTGTTCACCAAATGATAATTCCATCAAATCGTTTGGTGTGTACATAGAACCATAAACATGGATTTTATCCTCTAGCCATTTTGTAATTGGGGCAAAATCTCCTTTACGGATTAGTGCGTCTACATCCATTTCTTTGCGCATATAGTACAAAAATTGAGCCGCATAAGCAGAGCCTAGCGCGTAAGTTGGGAAATAGCCAAACATTCCGCCAGACCAGTGAATATCTTGCATAAGCCCGTCTGCATCTGTGGGTGGGGTAATGCCTAGGTATTCCTGGTATTTTTTATTCCAAAGTGCTGGTAGGTCATCTACTTCTACTTCGCCTGCAAAAATCATTTTTTCAATTTCATAGCGAATAACAACGTGCAACCCGTAGGTTAGCTCATCTGCTTCTACACGAATCAAAGATGGTTTTGACTCGTTTGCCGCTTCAAAAAACATTTGTGAGGTTGCATTTTTAAACCCGTCCGGCAAAATTGCTTTCAAATCGTCAGTTAGATACTGCCAAAATTCCAAACTGCGGCCAATTACATTTTCATACAAGCGGCTTTGGCTTTCATGGATACCGGAAGATGTGCCACTGCCCAAAATGGTGCCGGCAATATCGTCACCTATGTTTTGTTCGTAAATTGCGTGACCGCATTCATGCATTATGCTGTATAAAGATGAAAGGAAATCATGTTCGTCGTAGCGGGTGGTAATACGAACGTCGGTTTTTTCGGCACCGGAACAAAATGGGTGCGCGGCTTCGCCAATGACTCCGCGATCCAAGTCATAGCCAATTTTGGTTGCAAGCATGGTTGATAGTTCCCGTTGAATGGCGATATCTACCTTAGATTTTACAAATTCAGTTTCAATTTTTTTGCCACTATTTGCAATTTGTTTTATTAGAGGCACAACTGTAGCTTTCAGCTTTTCGAAAAAGTCATCGTATTTAGCAATTGTCATACCGTCTTCGTAATCGTTTAGGAAAACATCGTATGGCTTGCCGCCCTCCGGAATTTCGTCTGCACGCAATTCCAAAAATTCTTTTTGCATGGCGATAATACGCTTTAAATACGGACTAAAGGCCGCAAAATTGTTTTCCTTACGGGCGTTTGCCCATACTTCTGTTGCTTCGGATGTAAGTTCCGCAAATGCCTGTACTTTTTCCGGTGGAATTTTTGTATACTCGTCGTAATTTTTTTTGGCCAGCCGGTACATGGCCTTTGTTTCTTTGTCAAGGTCTGCTAGATGTGGGTTTAGATCGTCTAAAAGTTTTTTAGCTGTGTCTGCTGTAATCATTTTAAACATTTCCAGACTAAAGAAACCTGCACGCTTTGCGCGGGCTTGTATGCCGCCTTTTGGTGCAACTACCTCGGCGTCGTAGGCAAGTATAGACATTGCTTGCCCAAACATTGTAATTCTTTCCAGATACGCTTTAAAATCTTGTACTGTTTGTTCCATATTATTACCTCCTAATATTTCCCCAAATATTTGGGGTCTTTTTTTAATAACTTTGCTGTCATGGTACGTAATGCTTTTGCATGCATTAGGCGTGTTGTTGCATCGCCAAAATGTCCAAATGTCAAAATGCCTTCTTGCATGGCCTGTGGCTCTAACTTACTATAAGTTCCCGACCCAAGAGGGGAACAATGCCTATACTGCGGTGTATACAGTCTTTGACCTTGTTGGCTTATTACAAAGTAATCCGACATTTCTTTTGTAATTGTACCATCGGCTTTGTCCCATTCTTCTATGCCATGTATAAAAGTATTGCAAGTAAAGTTCACGCCAATAAGAAGAATTTGTGCGTCTCGCTCCCATAGCTTGTAATATGCGTGGCCTTCACCGCAGGGGGTGTTCGACTTTTCTTCTCCCGCAACAAATTTTTCGGCATCAGTACCAAACGCCGCAACAGAATGCGTAGGGTGAAGGGACCGAAGAACCCCTTGCCGTTTGCGGAACATTTCCGTTAAAACACCCACACAAGTTGGGGTGTACAAAGCATCCATAACAGGGTTCTCTTTGCTAACATTATCCCAGGTGTGGCTTGGCAAAACCAAAAGTCCTGGTTTCATATATTCCATTAGGGCGTCCAGAATAGCATCTCCCCTACCCTCTACCCCACCTACGGCCTTGCAGGAAATGTGAACTTTTAACGTGCCATCAGGTTTTATGCCAATTTCGGATAACTGCGAAATTAAATCATTTTTTGTGTACATTGAAATCATCCTTCAAATAGCTTACGGACTTCATCTTCCGACAACAAATTGATAAAACTGCCGCCCTCGGTTATGACTGAATCAATAAGTCCACGTTTTTTATCTTGCAATTCCATAATTTTTTCCTCTATAGAATCTTTTGCAACCATGTTAAAAACATGAACAGCCTTTTTTTGCCCGTATCTGTGCGCCCTGTCAGACGCTTGATCCATAACAGATGGGTTCCACCATGGGTCGTAATGAATAACAACATCGGCACCTGTAAGGTTTAACCCCGCTCCACCGGCTTTTAGGGATATCAAAAACAACTCCCGTTCGCCTGCGTTAAAACGTTCTGTCATTTCCATACGGTCTTTGGCTTTAACTGAACCATCCAGGTAAAAATACTCCATTTCCTTGCCACCGGGTATTATAATTGGGGATTTTGTTATGGTTTCTTGAATAAGTCCAAGCATACTTGTAAATTGCGAAAATAAAAGCACTCTATGTTTTGACCTGACTGCACGCTCTATTGTTTCAATTACAAGGTCAAGCTTGCCGCTGCCGCCTTCGTAATTCTCTATATAAAGTGCAGGGTGACAGCAAATTTGCCTAAGGCGCGTAAGCTGCGCCAAAATTTTCATACGGTTATCCGCAAAAGCATCCTGAGCGATAATATCGTCTAGTGCACCAATAGTTTCCAACAATGTGGCTTGGTAAATTTTCTTTTGCTCAGGTAAAAGCTCCGCTTGCAAGGTAGTTTCTATTTTTTCCGGTAGTTCTTTTAACACGCTACTTTTTACTCGCCTTAGCACAAATGGAGATATCTGATTGCGAAGTTTTAGTGCCGCAGTGGCATCAGCATGTTTAATAATTGGGGTTTCGTACAGGCGGCTAAATTTATGTGCAGAATACAAATAACCGGGCATAATAAAATCAAAAATAGACCATAGTTCGGTTAAAGTATTTTCAATTGGTGTACCGGTTAAAGCAAAACGCACCTTACCTTTAAGCTCTTTTAAACTTTTTGCCGCTTGGGTGCCCGGATTTTTTATGTTTTGCGCTTCATCTGCAATAATATAGGCAAAGTTAAAATCTGCGTAAAATTCTACATCGCGTTTTAGCATATCATATGTCGTAATAAACACGTCGACATTCGGGGCTTTTAACAGTTCCCGTCGTTTTTCAGGCAGGCCGGATATTATTTGAGTTTTTAGTTTTGGTGCAAATTTTAGAATTTCATTTTCCCAATTAAATAGTAGGGATGTTGGACACACAACAATAGATGGCTGGTTCTGTTTCAAATCGCTAACGAGTACAGAAATTATTTGGAGCGTTTTACCAAGTCCCATGTCATCGGCTAAAACACCACCAAAACCATAATGTGCAAGGGTTTTAAGCCAATTGTATCCTGTCTTTTGATATCCCCTTAAAACAGAGCAAAGCCCGCGAGGTACTTCAAACGTTAAATTGTCTTTTAAATTTGCTAGCAAAGTCTCTATGTTTTGGTCGTATTTTAATACGTGAGTATTGCCAAGTGTGTTACGTGTAAGTTCATCCACATAAATGGTCCGGTATGCAGGTATGGCAATAGCTTTACCCTTAATTTCTTTACGTGATATATCAAGGGCGTCCAAAAAATTTGCCGCAGCGGATACAGATTCGTCGTCAAAATTTAAAAAGCGGCCATCTTTTAAGCGGTAGAATTTTTTACGTGTGCGGTATGCTTCCAATGCCTCTAGCAACTCGGCAACAGCATAGTCTGAATCTTCTAACGATAGCTTTAATAAATCCCCGGATAGGCGCAAACCTATTTTGGGGGATTGAGCGCGTATTGCTTTTTTTTGCAAGTCTTCACTAACAAAAACGTCTGCATTTTTACGTAAACTGTCTATACCATTGCCGTATAAAAACGAATGCAACATATCATCGCCGCTTAACTTGTATATGTCAGTATCCCTATAAAAACCAAGGGATAACAATTGGCGATGCACAGCGTATTCTGCTACAACATCACGAGATACGTCTGCGCCTTCGTAATTAAACTCTACACGACCTGTAATATCTTTTTTATCACTATCAAAATATATTTTTGTAGCTAAAGGCGAAGCTTCGAAAGCCAAGGCTTCCCCATCAATGGAAGAAATAACACCCATGTTTTTAAGTTGCGGCAAAATTACAGTTAAAAATTTTTGCCTGTCGTTATCAGTCATAAGAATTTCGCGAGAAGGTGTGCCGTCAAATGCCTCCAGTAAAGAGCTTAAAATTCGACCATTTGCATTGGATAAACGATACAGGGCTTTTTCTGATAGAATATAATGATTTTTTTGCCCTCGTATAATACGATAAGAAAAAGGCTCTGCCTGCAAAATCACACCGGTTGTTACATGGCGAACACTAGCGGAAATGGGCGGCATAGCATCCAAAAGTTTAATACTATTGCCAAAATCAGAGACACAATCTAGCTCTGCGGCTGCAAACATATCAAAAAAATCATCAATATTTCTAGGGGTTAGGTGCAATTCGCGACTTGCGGTAAACAACGAATGTTGATATTGCCTACTTAATTGCTTCCCAATTTCTGAATACACTTCATCTTCGCGAATTATAAAATTCATAAGTTTTTGCGATGTTTCGTCAAACATACCTGGCTGATGAACAAGAGTTAACCCCTGGCCATAGGTAACTTTTTCGCCATTTTTATAGCTATTGACAAAACCGGTTATGCTTTTAATAACATACATGCGCCCTCGACCAATTGTAAATGTCAAATACATAGAACGTGCCGTACAATGGATTGTTGGCACTAGCTTTACCAGGGATGTTTTTGATGTTTGTGCAGGCACAGCCAAAGTTTCATCTATACTGTTAAAAATAATCTCTTCCAACTTGTTTGCTAGAGCGTGGGCATGTTGGCGCATTCTGGCAGCAGAAAACATACGTGCATGACCTTCGGAATGGGCAAACAATACGGCTACAACATGTTTACATGCCCCCCGCCAAATACTATGGCTCTCGCAGGAACACATATAGCTTGACAAAACATCTTTGCCGTCAAGTTTGATTGTTACTTCATAGTTTTTGTAATGCCCTTCTACCGTTGCGCGTATAGAGGTTTCGTTATTTGAATCCTGGGTGGCATCGTATGAAATTAGTTTACCCTCGCGATAGTAGCGTTCGCCACGTTCATATACATCCTGGTTAGAGCTTAAACCCAGAATCATACCCTTTGTAATAGTTTGCATCCTTATAGTATGTGCTGGTCTATTAGTTGTATTAAACTGGCTATTTGTGGTTTGCTAACGCTTTCAATTATCCCAAGATCACGACCGGTGTCACGCAAAACATCTGTGACAATTGACGAAAATGCGAAAATAGGAATTTTGCATAGCACATTATCTTCTTTCATAAGCTTTGCCAGGGCATGTCCATCCATAAGCGGCATTTCTATATCGGTTATAAGGGCTGCAACATGGTCCTCAATTGCGCCACCACGTTCTTTAAATTGTTTAAGTAGGTTCCAGGCTTCTTGTCCGTTGCTGGCACAAATAATATTCACAAAACCTGCTTTCTCTAATGCTTTTAACATTATTTGTTCAAGCAAAGGAGAATCCTCTACTACAAGAATAGGCCTTTGTGTAATGGTAGTGTTTTTTATAACGCTGATGTTTGCAGGGTCATAATGTTGACTAGGACTAATATCAAGAAGTATTTTTTCGAAGTCCACAATTGTTATTAATCTGTCTTTGTACGTAGCCACAGCAGTTGCCATGCTTTCTTCTCCGCCATAAATGGTGGCGTCAGGTTTTTCAACATCTGCTAAGGACACAGTAGCAATGGCATCTACGGCATGTACATGAAACGCTGTTTTTGTATTGTTTATTTTGGTAATAATTAAAATATCTTTTTCTTCATCATTTGATGGCGGTAGACCCATATAGGATGCAAGGTTAATTACTGTCATGGTTTCGTCACGGGGTTTAAAAATGCCTTCTACAAAAGGATTAGAGTTGGGCATAGGAGTTATTTGATGTTGGCCATACCTCATAATTGCACTAACTTTGGCAACATTAATGCCAAAGCGTCCATCTGCAATAACAAATTCTAATAGTTGAAGGGTTTGTTCATTAATTGTTAATAGGTCAGAGGCTCTTTTTGAATCCTTCATTCCTTTTCCTCCCGTTTTTATTAGTATCGTTCATTTTACCACAAACGCAAAAAAATGAAATAGGCAATATGACATTATCTTAGAGTTTGTCTATTTTTGAACATTATGGTAGAGTGTATTAAGTGCTTACAAATTTGCTGGCATCACGCCTGTATCAACAGAAGTAAATTAGTAATTTGCCCCATGTGCAACGACGGGGTTTGAGGCATTGCTTCGTTTAGAAGCTATACGCATGATTTGCAATATCGTATTGACGAGGCATTTTTTCGATAGTGTTCGTTACTAATGACGCCACGTGCCCAAAGGCACGCAAGGAAGAAGTAACGAAAAATGGCGGAAGAACGACCGTCAAGGCGGTGTTGTAAATCCATGTGTACATCTTCTCGGTATCAAAGGAGAGTGTATATGCACGGGTTTTACCGTTTTTCGGAAACAGAAATATCCCTTGATTGTGACATTAAATATAGTATTGCAGATAAGTTTGTAGTGGCTTTAAATGGTGAAATATACAATAGCCAAAGCATCAAAGTTATGCTTGAAACAAAAGGTCATATTTTTGAAACTGACTCTGTATGTGAAATTTTATTACATTTGTACCAAGAATATAATACCGGGATGTTTTGTCATTTGCGAGGTATGTTTGCTTTTGCTATTTATGATATACAGGCAAAAAAAATTTTTTGCGCACGCGACCCATTTGGGATAAAACAATTATATTATGCACCTCATGAAAGTGGATTTTACTTTGGTACGAAAATCGTTCCTGCACTTTCTTATTTTGAAACTGCTATAAATACAGAGGCTCTTGGGCAGTATTTGACATTTCAATATTCTGTATTACCTGAAACATTTTTCAAGGGTATCTTTAAATTGCCACAGGGGCATTTTTTGATGTTTGAAGATGGGCAAATTAGTGTATCTCGTTACCATAGTCATGTGTTTACCCCATTTGAAAGTAGCGATATTACAGAAGATATCGACAAAGCAGTGTGCGATTCCGTTAGCAGCCATTTAGAAAACACCGAAGAAGTTGGCACGTTTTTGTCAGGTGGGGTGGATTCAAGTTATATTGCTGCGGTTTATGCATCTCAAAACAAAAAAGGCGTATCATTTACTGTTGGCTTTGATTATGAAAAATACAACGAAGTTAGTTATGCCAAAAGTTTGTCTGATAAATTAGGCCTTACCCATATTACAAAAATTATTTCTACTGACGAATATTGGAACAGCTTGGCAAAAATCCAACTCCAAATGGAAGAACCCATGGCAGACCCGGCCGCCGTGGCCTTTTATTTTGCTTGTGAAGAAGCTGCTAAACATGTGAATATTGCCTTTTCTGGCGAAGGTGCGGACGAACTTTTTGGTGGATACAATATTTATAAAGAACCGCTAAGTTTAAAAACCTACTCTCGTCTGCCACTTTCATTTAGAGAATGGTTGGCAAGTATTGTAAAACGTTTACCAGCCGGTACCAGAGGTCGCAGCTTTATTATTCGTGGCGCAAAACCGGTAGAAGAGCGGTTCGTCGGTAACGCATATATTTTTTCTGAAGAAGAAAGGGCGAAAATTCTAAAGTATCCGACAATTCAAAGCCCTACAGATATCACAAGACCGTTTTACAACCAAGTTAAACACGAGGACGACGTTACAAAAATGCAATTTTTAGATATCCACTTATGGCTTGAAGGGGATATTCTGTGCCAAGCGAATAAAATGAGTGAAGCCAATGGGCTTCAGTTACGCACCCCATTCCTTGACCGTGAAGTAGCAAGAACTGCGTTTCGTTTGCCGGTTAAACATAGGGTTAGTAAAAAAACCACCAAAATTGCTTTTAGGAAAGCGGCAGCAAAACATCTATCGCCTGAAACAGCCGAGCGGTACAAGCTTGGTTTTCCTGTGCCAACTCGTATATGGCTTAGGGAACAAAAATATTACGATATTGTAAAAGAATATTTTGTTAACTGCGTGGCAGAAAAGTATTTTAATACCACCGAGCTAATTAATTTGTTGGACGAACATTTTACCGGAAAACAAGATAACAGCCGCAAAATTTGGACTGTATATATGTTTTTGGTATGGCATGAAGAAATGATGTCTGCGCTAAAAAAGGAGGAAAACCTGGATGATATGTAAAAGCTATTCAGCAGAAGATACAGAAAATTTGGGGTTTATGCTGGGGCAAGAGGCAAAAAAAGGTGATGTTTTTTGTTTAACCGGCAACCTAGGCGCGGGAAAAACTGTGTTTGTCCAAGGTTTTGCCAAAGCCATAGGCTACAAAGACCGCGTGACCAGCCCAACATTCAATTTAATGAACGAATATGTTGGTGGGCGTTTATCAATATTTCATTTTGATTTGTACCGCCTTGAAGGCGGCGAGGAAGATCTGGAGGGTATTGGTTATCAAGATTATTTTTATGGTAACGGGGTCTCCTTGGTGGAATGGGCAGAGCTTGCAGGCGATGCAGTACCCGAAGATGCCATATGGATAAACATAAAAATAAACGAGAAAAATTTCAACAATCGTACGATTAGAATTAGTGATAAGTATTAAGCTCCTGGGTTAGGGCTGGAAGCGTTCGCCGCTAACTGTCCTTTTTCAAATCCGGCATAACGAATGAGGAGGCTTTCGATTAATGAAAATTTTAGCAATTGATACATCTGGTGTGCACGCATGTGCCGCCATTGTTGACAATTACATAGTAATTGGCGAAATAATGTTAAACGCCCGCACGGGAGAAAAATCCTGGGCTCATTCGGAAATTCTAATGCCCGGAGTTGACCAGCTGTTTAAACTAACAGGCATAAATTCCAGCGACTTAGATTATATTGCATATACGGCAGGCCCCGGGTCTTTTACAGGGCTAAGGATTGGCGCGTCCTGCGCCCTGGGGCTTGCAAAGGGTATAAATAGACCAACCATTGCGGTTCCTACTCTTGATTCGTTGGCATATAATATGCAGGGGGTTGGTTGTAATAATTTAATTATTCCAATGATGGACGCAAGGCGCGGACAGGTGTATTCCGCGCTGTATCGGCGAGATGAAATGGGTAAGGTTACACGAATTACAGACTATTTGGCATTACCTGTAGAGGAATTGTTAGATTTTTGCAGCTCCGAATTTAACGCTGACTCCTGTTCAGAGCCTCACTTTGTGGATATCCCAGACCAGGACAGGAAATACGCACGTGCGTGCACGTCCATCTCTCAGAGTCAGGATAACATCCCAATCTTCCTGGGCGACGGAGCCTGTGCTTACAAAGAAGTCATCACATCCATCCTACCTCGCGTCATTTTCGCACCCCCAAATAATAACCGTCAACGCGCATCTTCTGCCGCTATATGGGCTTTGGAACAAATTAGCGCAGGCTTCACCCCCGGCGACAATGTAGAAATTATGTACGTTCGCGCACCCCAAGCAGTTAGAGACAAACAAATATGATAACGTTTGTAACCCGTGCACAAAATAACCACGCCAGTCAAATTTACAAATTAGAAACCGAGTCCTTTTCCGACCCATGGTCTGTTGTTTCTATTATTCACGAGATAGAGCATTCCATTTTTTTGGTTGCAATGGATTTAGCAGACAATATTGTAGGCTATGTATCCATGCGCCATATTATGGACGAAGGACATATTAACAATATCGCCGTTTCAAAAGAATATCGCAACCAAGGCATTGGCTCAAAGCTTATGGATGCTTTGTTGGAAATAGCACAGCCCAACATAAAAGCATTAACCTTGGAAGTTAGAGCCAGCAATAAAAATGCAATTTATTTGTACCAAAAATACGGATTTATAATAGAAGGGTATCGAAAAAATTACTATAATAACCCTATAGAAGACGCAGCAATTATGTGGAGGTATATATGAGAGAGTTAACTTGGAAAGAACTTAGATATTTTTGCAACCCCCCTAAGCCAGATGTTGATCCAAAAAGCCTGTTAATTGGCCAAACCAGGGCAACGGAAGCACTTACCCTTGGTCTTCATATGAAGGAAAAAGGGTACAATATTTATGTTTGCGGCGGAACCGGAACCGGCCGTACAACTTTTGCCAAAAATTTTGCAACAAAAAAGGCGGAAACAGAAGCTATCCCGCCGGATTTATGCTATGTATATAATTTTGAAAACCCCAAATGCCCAAAACTTTTAACACTTCCCGCCGGCATGGGAAAACGCTTGAAGAAAGATATGACAGAGCTTTTGGATCGTCTTTCTGCGGAAATTCCTAAAGTTTTTGCAGATAAAGAGTACGAACAAAAAAAGAACGATATTGTAAAAATCCTAAAGGTTAAACAAGAAGAAATAATAAAATCCATGACCGAAGAGGCTCGTAAATGTGATTTTGAGGTTAAAAACTCTAACACCGGTATATTTTTTCTGCCTATTATTGATGGCGAAGTTATAAACGAAGAACAATTCGAGGCCCTAACACAGGAACAGCGGGATGTTATTTCTAAAAAGTCTGAATCTATTCAGCAACAAGCATCGGATGCTTTAAGAGAAATTAAAGAGCATGAAAAGACTACAAAAAAAGATGTAGATGACTTAGATTATTCCCTGGGGCTTTTAACTATCGGTCGTCACATGAGCGATATTTTGGAATCATTTTCAAAAGAGTCGGAACTTTTAGCATTTTTGAAAGCAGTAAAAGAAGATATTTTGGAAAATCTTGAAGATTTTTTGTCAGGGGATTCAGACGAAGAAGAAGCCGTGCAAGCATTAATTCCCTGGCATAATAAAAAAAGCAACGACGATGTTATGTCTAAATACAAAATTAACTTACTAACGGATAACAGTAAACTAAATGGTGCGCCGGTTATTGTAGATTACAACCCAAGCTATTCTAATTTAATTGGTGAAGTGGAATTTGACAACGAATACGGTAATTTTTCTACCGACTTTATGAAAATAAAACCGGGACTTTTGCACAAAGCCAACGGCGGTTATTTGATATTGCAAGCCCAGGATGTTTTGGGAAACCATCACGCCTGGGAAACTTTGCGACGTACGCTTATAACAGGACAAATTGTAACAGAGCCACTGCGGGAATTTAACACAGGTGTTGCGGTTAGCGGAATCAAACCCGAACCAATTCCCCTGGATGTAAAAATTATTTTAATTGGCGGCGGGTTTTATTACGATATTTTGTACACATACGACGATTATTTCGAAAAATTATTTAAAATTCGTGCCGACTTCGATTATGAAATGAAGCTTACCGAGGACAATGTGTCAGAAATTGCACATTTTGCAAAATCCCGTACAGAGATGTCTATAGACAATTCTGCCATAGCCCGTCTTATCGAATTTTCGTCCCGCCTGGCAGAAAGGCAGGATCGGTTATCTGCCAAATTTAGCCGCTTAACTGAAATTCTTGACGAGGCAATTGCTTGGGCAAAAATTTCAAATGCAAAAAAATTGACAGCAAAACATATACAAAAAGCAATAGAAAAACGTGAGCACAGGCTAAATATGTACGAAGAAAAATTGTCCGAAATGATAGAAGACGATACGATAATGATATCCACCGATGGGGCAAAAGTTGGTCAAATAAATGGCCTTGCTGTGCTTGACACGGGCGACCATGCCTTTGCAAAACCCACCCGCATTACGGCAACAACCTATATGGGTAATTCCGGAGTGGTTAATATCGAAAAAGAAGCCGATATGTCTGGCGCGATACACAACAAAGGCGTGCAAGTACTAAAGGGGTATTTAGGGCAAATGTATGCGCAAAATTTCCCCATATCTTTGTCGTGTCGTATATGCTTTGAGCAAAATTACAGTGGAATAGACGGCGACAGCGCATCGTCTACCGAGCTGTATGCAATTTTATCGTCATTATCTGGGCTGCCAATTCGTCAAGATATTGCTGTTACAGGCAGTATTAATCAGCATGGCGAAATTCAGCCCATCGGCGGTGCAACATACAAAGTAGAAGGTTTTTTTGATTTATGTAAAACCCGTGGCTTAACCGGCAAGCAAGGCGTGATAATTCCCGCCCGTAATATCCGAGATTTAGTGCTGAAAGATGAAGTGGTTGATGCTGTAAAAGACGATCTGTTTCATATCTACGCAATTTCATATGTTAATGAAGGGATAGAAATTTTAATGAACACCCCTGCTGGAGAAAAAGACCCATACCCCTTTAACACTGTGCATGGAAAAGTGTATAGAAAACTTAGGTCGTATCATAAAAAAGGCACGAAAGGCGAATAAGCCATAAAATGTATTGATAGAATACAAAAGCCCCTGCCATGATTGGCAAAGGCTTTTGTATTTTGCGGATAAAAATGTGGTACAAACATTACACAACAACATTAAGAAGCTATACGCATGGTTTGCAATATCATATTGGCGAGGCGTTTTTTCGATAGTTTTCGTTACTGATGACGCCGCGTGCCCAAAGGCACGCAAGGAAGAAGTAACGGAAAATGCCGGAAAAATGACCGTAAAGACGGTGTTGCAAATCCATGCGTATAGCTTCTAAACATTACTACGCACAAATCCACATAACACAAGGCATTGCGGCACATCACAAAACACTGCTACGCGTACATATTTATTTCCGTCATATGGGCATACAAACCGCCACGTGCTACTAACTCGTCGTGGCTGCCTACGTCTTCGATTTTGCCATCTTTTAGCACAATTATTTTATTGGCTTTTTTAATTGTAGACAATCTATGGGCAATTATTACCGTTGTACGGTCTTTCATTACATCATCAAGAGCTTCGCGAATTTGTTTTTCTGTTTCAACGTCTACGGCGGCTGTGGCTTCGTCCAACACTAGAATTGGGCGGTTGCGAAGCACAGCACGGGCAATTGAAACACGCTGTTTTTGCCCACCTGAAAGACGCAGACCACGCTCACCAACCATTGTGTCATACCCTTGCTCTAATTCGGCAATAAAATCGTCTGCCCTGGCAATGCGGGACGCTTCAACTACTTCTTCTCGGCTGGCCTCAGGTTTGCCGTAGGCAATATTTTCCGCAAGGGTATCATTAAACAGGAAAACGTCCTGCATTACATTACTCATACTATTGCGCAAACTTTTTAAGGAAACATCACGAATATCGTGACCATCTATGGTAATTGCACCTTCTATCGGGTCGTAAAAACGGTTTAGCAGGTTAATAAAAGTGGTTTTGCCAACGCCCGTTGGGCCAACCAAGGCAACAACTTCCCCAGGCTTAATGTCCACGTTAATGTTTTTCAAAACCTCGCTACCTTTAAGGTAATGAAAGCCTACATTTTTGAATACAATGTGACCCTTGACATTCGTAAGCACGTGTGGATTTTCTTTTTCTTTTACGTCTTCTGTTGCGTCCAAGATTTCAAAAACACGCTCCGCGCCTGCAAGGGCAGTTTGCAAATCTTCGTTGGTACGGGCAAGGGCGGCAATTGGGCCGTAAAAAATTGCCAGATACATTATAAATGCGACTATATCCTGTACATAAACGTGGCCGTACAATGCCATGTGGCCACCTACGGCAATTACAATTACTGTGCTTATGCTGGATAAATACTGAATTGTACTGCCATATCCGGCACTTAGACGCAGGGCTTTTAGAGTTATATCGGCATGAGAAATCGCGCTGGCTGATACCTTTTTAATTTCCTTTTCGTGCTGGTTAAAAACTTGGATTTCCTTCATACCTGAAATATTATCTTGCAAATTAGCATTAAGCTCGCCCAAAACCTGTTGAGCACGACGAAACATCGGCAATACTAGCTTAGCAAACAAAACAGAAAGTACCAACACAATTGGGATTGCAATCAAACACAACATTGCAAGACGTGCATTCATGCGGAACAGCATTACTGTAACACCAATAATTATTGCAAGGTTTGCGATAATATCTGGTACGGCATGGGCAATTAGAACTTCTATTCGGTTAGAATCATTTACAACACGAGACATTATTTGACCTGTCTGCTTGTCATGATAAAATTTCATGGATAGTTTTTGTAGTTTCTCGTATGCTTTTATTTGCAAATCGGCAACAAAACGCCATGCCGCGACATGGGTAAAGTATGCGCGTATGTACACACAAATAACTTGTGCAAGATACACAACCGCAAGGATTATACCCATTCGCAGGGCTTCGTCTGCAAGGCGCGGATCTTGGTTAGAAACCATTCCCGTAAGTTCGCGAACAACTTGCGGAGCGTACAATTGTGCGGCTGTAATACCCGCAATTGCAGCTAGGGATAAAATTAAATACCCCCAGTATTTTTTTGATGCGCCTACAATCCTAAGTAGAAGTTTCATGATAGGTTTGATCCTTTCTATTTGACTACTCTTATAGTCTCGCTTTGTTTTGGGATATCGTGGGGGATGCGCTCGCCTGGAGCGACAAGAGCTATGCCGGGTGGGTATTTTGCTATAAGCTGGGCAGATACTTGGCCAACAGCTTCTTCCCACAGGACTTCCTTGGAGAGAGCTACAACGGCTTTGCGTGGCGACATGACAATTTCCGGAAGCTTCGGTAATTCCATGTAACCCGCCTCCGACATTAAATTTTCGGAAGTCTGGGTGCGGCGGTCCCTATAAACACTAAAGCTATCGGGGATGTCCGTAGCGTTTACTATCCCCCGTTGCCCAAAAATTGCTTCACTAGCCTTTACCAGTCGCTCAAACCCGTCTGCTGTATCTGCAACAGATGTCATTGCCAAAATATGCCTACCTGTTGCCATTTCCATTTGCACCTTATATTCGTTTGCCATAATTTTGGCTATATGCTCTGCATTATTATCTGGCAGTGTAAATAAGAGTTTGCCGATATCTATATCGTAAATTCCGTTACTGCCTATTCTTTCACGTCCGGATAAATATGCTAGTTCCGCCAAGCGGTTACGTGTTTCCGATAATATTTCAATGTAGTCATTAAAATAATTTGAGTTTGGCCACAAAAGTTGTAACATAAAGTCACATACGGACATTAGTATATATGACGGGCTGGAAGTCTGTACAGCATTTATGTGGAATTTTATACGGTTTATGTCCACAGCATTACTTTTTACATGCAAAACTGCGCACTGCGAAGGTGCAGGCAAAGTTTTGTGCAGGCTTTGAACAACAATGTCGGCCCCAAGTTCTAAAGCAGAAGCGGGAAATATTTTGTGGAACGGAAAATGAGCCCCGTGGGCTTCGTCAACAACTAGTATCCCTTTTTTGGAATGGACTTTGTCGGCAATGCTCGCAATATCCGAAACAAAACCTTCATATGTGGGACTTACGACCAAAACTACGGCACCTTCTGGCATATTGTCAAATATTTTCGGATTTATGCCGCCGGCAAGACCGTCCGGTGTAGTTTCAGGCATGATATATTGCGGGTTTGCGCCGCAGATGGCAATCCCGTTATACACAGATGTATGGGCGTTACGCGGCACTATTATGGTAGCACCATCTGCACAGGTAGCACAAACAGCGGCAACAATCCCGGAGGAAGAGCCGTTGACCAGAAAAAAACTGTGTTCAGCATCATAAATACTTGATATTTTAGCTTGAAGTTGTTTAATTATGCCTGTGGGGGATGACAAAACGTCCATGCCCGGGATTTCCGTCATATCCAAGCATTGCAGGTTAGGCGGAAAAAATTTGGGGTTGCGTTTATGACCCGGCATGTGAAAAGGGTATATATCACAGGCTAAATAGTCAATAATTTGTTTATACATTTAACATCATCTCGGTGAAAAATAGTTCGTTTACGTATTAGAAACTATATTCAATAATGGGAATTTCACATCAGCTTATGAGCACAGACTTTTAGAAATCATCTCATCCAACAGGCTAAAAATCCAATCTTTGGTGGTAGGGAAGTCGAAGGAACATTTGTCAAGGGACATGCTGTGGCTTGGGCAGCCATTGTACGCACCTTTTTCGCCGCCATCTTTTAATATTGCAGATATTCCGGTTTTCTTTTCCACATAAGCAATTATTTCTGCTAGGGTTATCGTGCCGCGGCTGGCGGCATTAACCGGTCCGCAGATATCTTTGTCTGCAAGCCATGCTATAAAACGCCCTGCTTCGTCGGAGCGAATGAAAGAAAGTTCTGCATCCATGTTGTCTATATACATGGGCTTTCGCTCCATTACATGTTCTACGTAAAAATGCAAACGCCTCGAGTCGTCGTCGGTACCAATTACAAATGGCAAACGAACCGCCGCAGACGGGATGTGCTTGTAAGTCTGATACATCGCACATTCTGCCTGGCGTTTAATTTCGTCATAGGGGAAGTCGGTACGGCTGCACCATTTTAGCGGATATGTGGTCGGGTCAAAATTTTCTTCCGGCACTTGTAAGCCAAAGTCCGGGGCATACACAGCTACTGTAGAAACTTCAATATATCGCTTGCAGTTTGCGTAATCCAACAGATATTTAATTTCGTTGGAACTGTATGCCTGGGTATCGTAAATCACGTCAAAAAACACACCCTCAAGGGCGGCCGATATTTCTTCATGACTTAACCGGTCAAAAGATATTCTGCCTATTTGGTCGCCAAAACCGTCTTCGCGTGCACCGCGGGTAGCAATTGTTACCTCGTGGCCAAGTTTTAACAGATGCTTTGTTATATGGCTGCCAACAAGGCCAGTGCCACCTACTACAAGAATCTTCATTAAAATCAACCTCTCTTTTTTTAGAACCTGCGGTCAATAATGGGATGTGCAAGTAGCGTGCAAATGGCGTGATATACAAGGAACTGCCGACGCAGCATACTCGAAGAAAGTCTGCAAGGAGGCGGTGACGCAGTAGATTGCGCCATTTGTGCGCTAATTGCGCATCAGCTTATTGACCGCAGGTTCTTATAGACATTTCACTTTAAAATGGGCTACAGTCGACCATTTTAAAGTGACACGACTATCCTATTATAATTCATGTTTGTAAAAATGTCATGTAATTTCAAGTAGAACGCACGGAAATCAACTTTCGGAGTTTAACCCCGAACCCCACTCACTTTTAATAAAAAGTGAGATAAAAACTTTAATATTAAACCCAAAATCGTGCGAATGCACGATTTTAAGATAAAGTTGTGGTCAAACTTTTTCAAAAGTTTGCAGGGTTTGGGACGGAGTCCCATAAATTCATTTGAAAGTTGATTTCTGTGAAGTGGAACGAAAAACGTTCACATCAGATGGTGACTGTGAGTCACCATCTGAAAATTTTAGAGCGTGGCTTTACAAATATTTCAGGTACAACTATAATTACAAAATCGTCAGGAGGTCGAAAATGAAAGAATCGTTGAAAATTTTGTTGGTTTCAACCGAGGTTAATCCATACTCAAAATCGGGGGGGCTTGGTGATGTTGCAGCATCTTTACCAAAGGCGTTGCGGAAAAAGAGTATAGATATACGCGTCGTTTTACCATTATATAAATCCATCCCACAAAATTTACTTGAAAATGCTAGAGAAGTTTGCAGTTTTAATGTACAACTGGCATGGCGGCACCAGACCGCAACTATTTTTGCAATGGACGAATACGGCGACGGAGTTTCTATATACTTTATTAAAAATGACTACTACTTCACCCGTGACAGCCATAGCTACTACGGTCACAACGATGATTACGAACGTTTTTCGTTCTTCACAAAAGCCGCGATAGAAATGCTTACTCATATAGATTTTCAAGCGGATATTTTGCACTTTAACGATTGGCATACAGGCCTTGGGCCGACCTTTTTGCGTGATATTTATCGGCAATTCACGTATTATGCCAACATGAAAAGCCTGTTTACTATTCATAACCTAAACTACCAAGGTATTTTTGGTCGCGAAGTTTTGGGCGACATGGGGCTTAACGACGGTTATTTTACCAGCGGAGACTTGGAGTTTCACGGTAAGGTTAGCACCCTAAAAGCCGGGATACTTCATGCCGATGCTGTAAGTACCGTTAGCCAAACCTATGCACAGGAAATTCAAACATCTGCATACGGATATGGCATGGAGGGGATTTTGCACAAACGTGGTGCGCTAGAAGGTAAACTTTACGGCATTACAAACGGCATAGACACCACCGAATACAACCCCGAAACTGACCCTCGCATTTATGTGAATTTTAACAACCGTGAAAAAAAGCGCGAAAACAAACGCCGCTTGCAGGCAGATCTTGGCCTTCCAATAAGCGACGTGCCGATTATTAGCATGGTAACCCGCCTTGCCGAACAAAAAGGTTTCGACATTATTTCCATTATAATGGACGAACTAATCAGCCTTGACATTCAGCTTGTGGTACTTGGCACCGGGGAAGGACGATACGAAAACATGCTGCGACATTACGGGGTCTGGTATCCCGATAAAGTTAGTGCTAACTTGGCCTTTGATGCCACTTTGGCACAACGCATTTACGCCGGTTCTGATATGTTTTTAATGCCGTCGGTGTATGAACCATACGGCCTAGGTCAATTGTTTGCCATGCGTTACGGGACAATCCCAATTGTACGTAAAACAGGCGGCCTGTCCGATACTGTTAAGCATTTTGACGCCGTATCCGGTACAGGCAACGGCTTTTTGTTTGAACATTATGTAGCCAGCGGGTTAATGTGGGCAATACGTGAAGCGTTGAATGTCTACCACACACCCGACTGGGACGTTATTGTTGAAAATGCTTTAAGTGGGGATTATTCGTGGAACCAAGCAGCAGATGCCTATATTGATATGTACCAAGAAGTTTTTTCCCGAGAATAAGCGGTACTGCGACAGTACGACATAAAAATACGCAGGCTTCCTTTCTGGAAGCTAGCGGTTGAGTCTGTCTTGCTAAGTATTTGGCATGACTAAGAAGCTATGTTTTAAAATGGGATGCGCAACTAATGTGCATATGGCGAGATATCCTATTTTTTTATGCTATCATCGCTTGCTATCCAGTCTGTAATAAGTGCGGTGCGGTATTCTGTTGGGGTAATGCGGTATACAACAGCTTCGATGCCCGCGTTGATTATCAACCGTTTACACATATGGCAAGAGTCGATATCCCCCTCTAGTTTGCCTGTAGAAGCATCTATGCAGGATTGATACATTGTTGCACCAATCATTAAATCATGTGGGGCAAAGATAATTGCGTTGGCTTCCGAATGCACGGAGCGGCATAGCTCATACCGTTCGAAACGTGGTATGTTAAGTTTTTCCCGCTGACAATATCCTATGTCGCAACAGTTTTGCCGCCCGCGCGGCGCACCACAATATCCCGTGGATACAATCACGTCGTTTTTTACAATAACCGCGCCATACATGCGGCGTAAGCAGGTACTACGGGATGCCACTGTTTGGGCAATGTCTAAGTAATAATTAGTTTTGCTAATACGATCCATTTTTTCACGCCCTTGTCCTAAAATTTGGAACGGGAAGACCCAGCCCCTACTACTTTTGTATCTGTAGGGCGGGGTCTTCCCGCCCGCTTTTTATAACCCTACATCACTCGCCCAGCCAAAAGAGCGTTTTACAGCTTCTGTCCAACCGTGCACCAATTTTTTACGTCTGTCATCAGCCATGGCTGATATAAAAACCCTATCCACTCCAGCGTTATTTTTTATATCATCTTGGCTATCATAAAACCCAACCGCAAGCCCGGCTAGGCATACCGCACCTAGTGCAGTACTTTCCGTTACAACAGGCCTAACCACATCCACACCCAAAATATCTGCCTGAAACTGCATTAGAAAATTATTTTTTGCAGCGCCGCCGTCTACTTGTATCGCTTTTAATTCTAGCCCTGCATCGGCTTCCATTGCTTTTATCACATCGTAACTTTGGTACGCCAGCGATTCCACCGTAGCGCGTATAAAATGTTCTTTTTCCACACCACGGGTAAGCCCAACAATAATCCCCCTTGCGTATTGGTCCCAGTAAGGCGCGCCAAGACCAACAAAAGCCGGTACTACATACACGCCGTTTGTATCCTCTACTTTTTCGGCGTACGCTTCAGTGAACATGGCATTGTCAATCATGCGCAAACCATCACGCAACCACTGGATAGCCGCGCCGGCAACAAACACGCCGCCCTCAAGTGCGTACTCAACCTTACCGTTTATTCCCCAGGCAATAGTAGTCAAAAGCCCATTTTGGGACGAAATTGCCTGCTCTCCTGTGTTCATAAGTATAAAGCAGCCTGTGCCGTAGGTGTTTTTAACCATACCAGGGTCAAAACAGCATTGCCCAAACAATGCGGCCTGCTGGTCGCCGGCTATGCCTGCAATTTTAATTTCGCCATCTAAAAGGTCGCTTGTCCCATACACATGGCTGGACGGTTTAACTTCCGGCAGCATGTTAATGGGAATATTTAGCTCATTTAAAATATCCTTATCCCATTCCAGGCTGTGTATGTTAAAAAGCATAGTTCGCGACGCGTTGCTGTAGTCCGTTGCATGAACTTTACCCTTTGTTAAATTCCAAACCAGCCAGGAATCCACTGTGCCAAAAAGCAAATCCCCTCGTTCGGCAGCCTGTCTCGCGCCTGGTACGTTTTCTAATATCCAACGAAGCTTTGTGCCAGAAAAATACGCATCCACTATAAGCCCGGTTTTTTCTGCTATTGTTTTGTCAAAACCACTTGCTTTTAAACTGTCACAATACTCCGATGTCCTGCGGCATTGCCACACGATTGCATTATATACGGGCTTGCCTGTAATTTTATCCCACACAATTGTAGTTTCGCGCTGGTTAGTTATGCCAATTGCAGCTATTTCGTCAGCCTTTGCGCCAACTTTCGCCTTTGCCTCCGTTGCAACAGAAATTTGGGAAGACCAAATTTCCAAGGGGTCATGCTCTACCCACCCGGGCTGCGGGAAAATTTGCGAAAATTCTTTTTGCGCCAGGGATTTTATATTGCCGCTCTTATCAAATAAAATACAGCGCGAACTGGTTGTGCCTTGGTCAAAGGCCATTAGATAGTTAGCAGATTTGTTTGGCATAGTTAACTCCTGTTTCATACTTTTTATGTTCCGAAGTTGAACTTTGTTCAATAGTATATATCAGATAAAAAAGCATCCCAATAAGCTTAATACTAAACAGCTTTTAGGATGCTTTTATTGTTAGATAGCACGAGTTACTTTTTCTGACCGTAGGCAACGCGTACACACTTTAGCCTTACGAACAGTACCATTTTTTTCTACTACCTGCACTTTTTTAATGTTTGAGCGCCACATTTTATTGGCCCTGCGTGATACCTGACTACGTGTAATGCTGATTTTATGACCAGTCTGAATACCTTTGTCACACACTTCACATTTTGCCATGATTAATTTACCTCCACGAAGTTCTAATTAACACTTGAATACAAGATGGATGGTAACATAATTGTCACTATAATGCAAGTGTAATGTTAATTATAGTCACATAAACTAAAAACCATCCAATGTAACTTGTAATTTTTCCGCACTACTTCGTCAGCAAGTTGATTGCTTGCAGTCAACAACTCCTAGCGTACCTTTGGATACGCGTCGTCGTCGCTTCCTCGTATTGCGTTAAATTACTTCGTTAAATTGGACGGTTTTCAGTTTATGTGACTATAACTTTTGTTAGGCAGTTTCTTAATAAATATCTTCTGTTAGCTCACGCGTAATTTCTACTGCGCGCTTTATTTTGCCAATATTGCCGCTAAGTTTATAAATATCGCGAAAAATTATTTCCGCTTTAAAATTTTTCACAAGATTTGCTGTTGTTTTTATGTTTTCAGTAAAGGCAGGTTCATCAAGCTCTTTGTTTACACCTAAAAAATTAGCTGAAGGTTTGCGAGAATAAATTACACTTCCGCCATATAAACGCTCTGCCATTAACTGCTCATCGCACCAACTTGAAATAGATATTTTGCGCAAATTTGGTAAATTGCAAAGACTATCCCAGTACTCATGCACAGGTTCGCAGCAACCGTAATATACAAGCCCAAACTGAGCCGCCATCTCTTCATAATACGGATACAGCATTTCATGGAACATTTTTGGCGACATCCCAACACTTTCTTGGCTGTTTATATGACCCCACGTGTCTATACTTCGCACATAACCATTAAAATCCGATTGGGGCAATTCATCAGTAAAGCAAAAGCTGCCACTTCCCATATAATCATTCTGATTATTTAGCTTAAGTAGGCCATTTTCTTCCTGCCAGCGTAGGCTTTTTATTAATTCATCCGTAATCATACGCATTAACTTGTGAAATGTTTCCGGCTCTGTCATCATAGCGCAAAACATATTGTCCATGCCCATAAGATCAACAACTTTTTGCGTCATGCAAAAACCCCACCTGTTGTAATCATTTTCATGTTGCACTGGAAGAATGTCGCCAATTGTATCATTAACAACATCGGTAAATGCTAATACGCCATCTTTATCGTAAAAAAACTCGGATGCAGATAGGATATGCATATCGTCTTCCAAGTTATGAATTACAGGATCTATGTGATAACCTACACCATCCTCTGCATATGTTTTCTGAGGGCTTACTCCCAAAAACTTCGCCCCCATATAAATACCTATTTTAAATGTATCAGGAATAACCTTATCGTCGCCTATAAGCTCGTGGATGCATATGTTATGCAAAAGCTGTGACTCTATCTGGCGGGCAGGCAAACTTTCGCATTGTAGCCTGGGTAGTATTTCGCCTAAAAAAGTCCCCTCTTCCATAACAACCATGGGACGCTCGCCTTTTAATAAATTATGCAACTTCCAAAGCCTTGCGCGCTCCTGCATTATTGGTTTGTTTGCATATTCACGCTGCTTTTTTGCCAATTCTCGCAAAAAAGATTTTTCTTTGGCTGTCATTTGCATTTTAAGCCCAACTTTCTATACCTAAGAAGCTTGCAATATCATATTGGCAAGGCATTTTTCGATAGTTTTCGTTACTAATGACGCCGCGTGCCCAAAGGCATGCACGGAAGAAGTAACGGAAAATGGCGGGAAAACGCCTTGCCAATACGGTGTTGTAAATCCATGCGTACAGCTTCTAAACTTCATTCACATCTACAAAGCATCCATTTTCAGAAGATTTTTCGACAGCTTCGAGTATTTGACAGCACTTTAACCCATCATTAAAGTCCGGCAATGCCGGTTTATCGTGGATGATTGCGTCAAAAAATTCATAAAATTCATGCACAAAGGTATGTTCGTAGCCTAATACATGCCCAGCTGGCCACCATTTGTCTGCATATGGGTGAATGCCTTCCGACACTTGAATGTTGCGAAAACCCTGCAAGCCTTCCGGGTCATCGTTGTTAAAATACTCAAGTTCATTTATACGTAACAGGTCAAATCGGATACTGCCCTTGCTTCCGTTAATTTCAAATGTAAGGTCGTTTTTATGGCCGCTTGCGAAACGCGTTGCTTCAAAAGAACCAAGTGCACCATTTTCAAATTCGGAGATAAATAAGGTGGCATCATCAACTGTTACTTCGCCATACTTGGCATTTTCGCCGGCTTTGCCGCTTAGTCCCGTCATTTTTTCTACTATGGGACGTTTTTTAATAAATGTTTTTTGTATGCCCATAACTTTTTTAAAATCGCCAACCAAATAACGGGCAAGGTCGATAACATGCGCCCCTAAGTCCCCATGGGAACCTGACCCTGCAACGGATTTGTCAAGCCGCCATATGATAGGAAAAGATGGATCTACAATAAAATCCTGTAAGTATTTGCCCCTAAAATGATAGACTTGTCCGATTCTGCCCTCGTCTATCATCTTTTTTGCCAACGCAATTGCCGGGGCAAAGCGATAGTTAAAACCAATTTGATGTTTGACATTGTTTCGTGTTACTGCATCAAGAATTTCTCGTGCGTCTTTTGTGTTAAGTGCCAGTGGCTTTTCGCAAAAAACATGTTTTTTATTTTCTGCAGCGATAATGGCGGCTTCTTTGTGAAAGTTGCTGGGAGCAGTAATATCTATTACATCAATATCCGATCGGGATACGAACTTGTCAAATGATGTCTCGTAAGATTCCCAGCCAAATTTGTTGCAGGCATCCGCAACCCATTCTTCGTCTCTGCCGCAAATGGCTTTGCGAACAATTTTTGCGTCCAAGTCAAAAAACATTTCCAATTTGTTATAGGCGTTAGAGTGAGCTTTGCCCATAAACTTGTAGCCCAATAACCCTACGTTGATAGTTTTTTTCATGAGTGATAACCTCCTGTTGAATGGACTCTACCCCAAACCTACACGGATACAGCGCTAATGCCAGCTTCCGCTTCCGTGGGTTGTGACAGCGTCGCTTTAAAGACAGGTTATCATATTTTGGCAAATGTATCAATCATTTACACTGGAATAAACAACTCCGGCACCCGCGCAATTGAAGTTATAGTCCCAGGAAAACCGGCAACAGAAATATTACCCATTGACAAAATACTTCTACACATAACTTGCCTGTCTACCAAAAATTCTATAACACTTCCGTCCGATAAATGAAAGCGGTTTGTCGGGTCTGTATGATTGTTGCTTTTAACATCACCAACCACAGCACGAAACGTTACCCCGGATGATAGTGTAATGTCAAAAACATCACCAACGCCGTTGTATAAAAAATATGTGCCAAGTGCAATCATGTACATGCCGTCTACACGCCTAAAACCATCGTCACAAGTATAAGCTATTTGCTGCAAACGCCATTGCCTGGAATTGCGAGCAGTTATTGCGCGCCAGTCCATCCAAGATTTAAAATAGCAGCGCGCTTGGGTAATTGGAGCATTTAACACTTCGACCGTTTGTATTTCTGGCTCTGGTTCAGGAATATCTGGTTCAGGAATATTTTCATAATAGTCTATAATTTTCATTGCGCAAGGTGTGAGATAATTGTTTCGCGGCGGAACAAGAATATTTATTATTTGAGTTTCGTAAGACTCTGCTTCCAAAGTTAAATCTTCAGGAGTTGAATAGGGTTGGGATAGGGAAAAATCGTTTTCAGAAATATCAAAAAGATAAGGGCTATCTGCACAGGCAGGCAACTCGGTCGTTTGAATACAGTATGTTTCAAAAACTTCCAAGCGCTCCAAGGATTTTTGCTCCTCTGCTGCCGCATTTGCAGAAATCTCGATGGTAGACATAAAAACTAGAAACCCCGCTACCCAAATAACACTTACAATTACACAAGCAACAACTATCAAACGAAGAGGAAGCTTTTGTGCCTTACAATCGCAATACGTTTTAAACGTTTTTTCTGTTTGGGTTGACATCCAACCTATTTTCGATATACCTTTGCTGTTACGTTTCATTTTGTAATACTCCTTTGCTTTTGGTGTATGACCATTAAGCATATGCTCAACATTTCCAGTATTGACCATTTTATACAGAAGTAATACAAAAATTTGGTAAAAAAAGAAGAACGAAAAAATATTCGTTCTTGTAGTGTAAATTATAGGGGCGTGTCTCCCGTTATTAAAACATACCGGGTTGCCTTAGATAAGTGGTGAGAAAAGCCGAGAAATCGACTCTTTTATTATTCTAATAGTACCCCGATTATTATAGCCGTCCAGTGTCAGGTGGTTACAATCCTCCATATCGCGTCTAAAATTTTCTTCCAATTCCTGAGTTATTGCAGCATCATCTATAAAAGCGTGGGTTTCAAAATTAATTTTAAAACTGCGGACGTCCATGTTAGCAGTGCCAATGGCGCAAATTTCGGAATCTATCATAATTGTTTTGGAATGTATGAAGCCATTTGTATATTCGTAACCCTTAACTCCTGCGCACATTAGCTCTCCTACATAAGAAGAACCTGCCCAATACACAAAAGGATGATCTGGGTTGGCAGGATACATAACACGCACATCCACACCCGAAAGAGCGGCAATGCGTAACGCAGTAAACAATGACTCATCCGGTACAAAATACGGCGACTGGATGAAAACCGATTTTTTTGCCTGTATTACCATGCGACAAAATTCATGCAAAACATATGGATACTGGGTGTCTGGCCCACTGGAGATTATTTTTATTTTTGCCCCTGCTTCGTGTCCGGCAGGAGACTTAAAATATGCTGGATCCACCTCTAAGGTTTTTGTTGTATTTTTCATTCTAATAATAAATTTGCGGTGTTTTGGAAAACGAGGGAAAAGTCTACGCTTTAGGGTTTTTTCTGCGGAAAAATTCCAGTCCATAATAAATCTTATCGTAAGGGGCGACACAGCACTGCCCGTAAGGCGCATATGCGAATCTCTCCAATTGCCAAACCGTTCAGACTTACCTAGATATTCTTTTCCTATATTAGAGCCGCCTAAGTACGCAAGATTTCCATCTATTACCACTATTTTGCGATGGTTACGAAAGTTTATGCGCACCGGAACAGGTGGCAAAAATAACGCCAGTTGACCACCAGCATCCAGCAGTGGCTTGAACATGTCTCTTGGGGTAGCAGTACAGCCCATACCATCTACAAGCAACCGAACTTTAATGCCTTCCTGTGCACGGGCAGCAAGAACTGATATTAATTCGGCCCCAACCTCGTCTCCCCGCAGAATGTAGTATTGTACAAAAATATATTCCTTCGCATTTTTAATATCGTCTATTAAGGCATCGAACTTGGAAATACCATCGTAAAACAATGTAACACGGTTATCCAAGGTAGTATCACCTTCATTTGCTCCCAAATTATTGGTATGATATTTTGCATGTAGTTTATTATCTTGGTCTGATTTTTCAAGAAAAACTTTTTGTTTCCGACTATCTTGACCAACCAGCATATAAATAACAAAACCCCCAATTGGGACAAGTGCAATGGCCACCACCCAAGCCCAGGTAGCAGCGGTATTGCGCCTTTTCACAAAAATAACAAATATCATAAACGAAAAATTAATAATTCCTAGGAAAAATACAGGCGTAATAATTGTTGAACGTAAAAATGTGTTTACAAAATACATTTACATCGCTCCTTTTCGTATACGATATAAAAACACGCAAAAATTGTCAAGTACAGCAAAATTATAATAGGAAAATTCTAAACCCTAAAACAGGGCACTTGCATTTATCAGGGATTTTGCTATACTTTATAGAAAATGTCTTAGAGGTTTAAATTGTGAGAACTAAACTCTTGTTTTATATATGGGGGTTTACCATTTTAATAATGGTTTTTTCTTCGTTTACAAATGTTTTATCTGTCCAAGCAGAGAAACAACTTACGGCAACAGCGGTTGTATTAATGGAACAAACAACGGGGCGTGTTTTGTATGCACGCAATGCACATGAACGTAGATATCCTGCAAGCACCACAAAAATGCTTACGGCTATATTAGCTTACGAACACCTTGACCTTGATGCCGTTGTAGTAGTAGGATCAGAAATTTTTGCTGTACCTGCAAGTTTTTCTGTGGCAGGGCATTTTGAAGGGGAAACCATAACGGTGCGCATGCTTTTACATGCACTGCTAATACCTTCCGGTAACGATTCCGCTATGGTGCTTGCTATGGAAGTTGCGCAAACATTAGAGGGCCGCAGAAACATACCCACCAATGAAGCACAAGCAATATTTTCCGCCCTCATGAATAATAAAGCACGCGAGCTTGGGGCACTAAACAGTAATTTTAACAATCCTTTTGGGCTTCATCACGAAGCACATTATACAACTGCTTACGACATGGCTGTTATCGGGCGGGCGTTTATGCATTCCCCTACCCTTGCACAAATTTCTGCTACAAGAGAATTTTCCGGCGACAGCTTAGGCGGCATATCTCATCCAGACGGACGAACACGCAACTTCACCTGGACAAATACAAGCCAAATGTTACCAGGTGCCGCATTTGCTCACCCGTATATAACCGGAGGAAGAACAGGCTTTACCACCCCTGCAGGGCATTGCTTTGTTGCTGGTGCGTACCACAACAATTTAGCACTTGTAGCCGTGGTTTTATATTCCCGTGAACCAGATCGTTGGTCAGATACACGGCTTTTACTTGACTATGGTTTTTTCAATTACGCATTTCGCGAAATTGCAACAGAAAATCAATTCTTGCAAACCGTTAAAATAGAAAATCCACGCCTAGGTGATGAAAGTACACTTGATATTTATTTGCAACATGGGCATACAGCCCTACTTAGTTTGGAAGAATACGCCGCTCTTGAACGTGTAATATTATTTGACCCTATTCTGCTTGCAGAACATGAAGAAACCACCCTACGTACGCCAATAGAATACAATGCATCTGTTGCTCTGGTAGAATATCGAATCGGCAACAATGTAATTTTTTCCACACATGCAATAGCATCGCGCTATGTTAAAGAGCGTACTTTTGACAGCGACATGGATTACTACATGGCAATGATTTTTGAAAATATTTTTACAAGACGTGCCCTACCCTATTGGTTTGGCACATTTGGAGTGATATTTGGCATTACAGGCATTTGCATGGCTATTACTACACGCAAACGTGCGCGCAATGCTGAACGATGGAGCACACCCAATCCGCGTAAACGCAGGGGGGTATAGGAGAGAAATATGCCCAAGAGTATGACAGGTTTTGGCAGAGGCGAATCTATTCGCCAAAGCTGTAGGTTAAAGATGGAAATAAAATCTGTTAACCACAGATATAGTGATATTTCAATTAAACTGCCACGGTTTTTAAACCCTTTCGAAGATAAAATACGTAAACGCTTAGCAGAAGATATCACACGCGGCAAAGTTGACATCTGGATTCATTGCGATATTTTTGCCCAACAAGATTCTGTGATAAATGTTAACGTCAACCTTGCAGATTCATATGTTGAAGCACTATCCGGTCTAAGTAACCGCTACGAGTTTGGTAAGCTTACGCCAGAGCTTGCAATTACGCTTCTTGCTAACCACCCGGATATTATTACATTTGATAAAATGGAAGCTTCAATGTCTACAGAAAACGAGCACAAAGAACTATGGGAATCCCTGAAAGAAGCTCTTGAAGAGGCATTGACAGAATTTAATCAGATGCGCAAAACCGAAGGCTTCGCTATGGTGCAAGACATTGAAAGCAAATGTAATTTGGCTAAGCAAATCGTAACGGAAATTTCTGAACGAGCACCGGAAGTTTTAAAAGAACACTCAGTGCGTATCCGGGAGCGGATGGAAGATATGATTTGCAAAATGGGGCAAAAACCTGACGATTCCCGTATTATTACAGAAATGGCCGTTCTTATGGACAAGGGATGCATTAATGAAGAAATAGCGCGCCTGCAAAGCCATTTTGGGCAACTGTACGCTATTTTGCAGGAAAAAGATGCCATAGGACGCAAGCTGGACTTCTTAATACAAGAACTGAATCGTGAAGTTAACACAATCGGTTCAAAATCTGGCGATGTAGACATTACTGCGCAAGTGGTAGAACTGAAAAGCTTAATCGAAAAGATGCGTGAACAAGCGCAAAATATTGAATAACGAGGGCTAAAAATGCGTTACAAATTAATTAACGTTGGTTTTGGCAATACTGTACCTGCCACAAGAATTGTTGCCATACTCGGTAACGATTCTCTTCCAGTAAAACGCAGTATAAGTGACGCCAAAGAAAAGAAAATGCTGATAGACGCCACTCAAGGGCGTAAAACTCGTGCTGTAGTTTATACAGACAGCGACCATCTTGTGCTTAGCGCACTTCAACCGGAAACAATCGCCAATCGTTTTCAGGATGCAGTGGACGAGCCTAAGGAATCGTAAAATGGTGGGGCTATTAGTTGTAATATCTGGACCATCCGGAGCCGGCAAGGGGACGATTATAAAGCATTTAACGCCGCAAAAAGGTTATGCCTTTTCGGTTTCGGCCACAACACGCAAGCCCAGGACGGGCGAAGTTGACGGCAAGGATTATTTTTTCAAAACTCACGAAGAGTTTAAAAAATTACTAGACGACGACAATCTTTTAGAACATGCCGAATATGTGAAAAATTTCTACGGCACGCCTCGAAAATATGTGGAAGAACAAATAACCAAGGGCAAAACTGTACTACTAGATATAGAAGTTATTGGTGCATTACAGGTAAAACAGAAATTCCCTGATGCTGTACTGGTTTTTCTTATGCCGCCCACCATTAAAGAGTTAGAGCTGCGTTTAACCGGGCGCAATACGGAAGAAATTTCTGTTGTAGAGTTGCGTCTGCAAAAAGCAATGCAAGAGCTCAAACTAATACACCACTACGATTATCTTGTTATAAACGACAATATTTCCGATACAGTTGAAAAAATAAATGCTATTGTTATGTCAGAAAAATTAAAACCGCATAGATGTCAGGAAACGGTTAAAAATTTCGTTAAGTAGCACTCTATTATACCAAACTAGGAGATGATTAAATGTTAACACCATCTTATTCACAATTAATGGATGTTATCCAAGAAAGCGGTAAACTGGACCCACGCGTTGCAAGCCGTTACACCGTTGTATTGGCAACGGCAAAACGTGCCCGCCAGCTTACCGATGGCGATGAGCCTCTAACATACGCCCCGGCAGACCGCGCAGTTTCCATTGCGGTAAAGGAAATGAGCGAAGGTAAACTGCGCGTTAAAGTTCAAGCAGACCTTATGGACGGCAGTTACGAACGTTTAATAAAAGACCAACACAAATTCCGTGCAATAACTGCACTTTCTAAAGACGATTTGCGGGAAGATTTAAAAGACGACTATACAACTGCCCGCACATATAAACTAGAAGATGACGACGAAGCCAGTGATGATATTTTCCCACAAGGCAATTTTGCAGATGCGGAAGAGAGCACCACTATGGAAGAAACCGACGAACCGCTTGACGATGATTTTGACATTTACGAAGACGAAGAAATTGAATTAGAAGAAAACATTGACGAAGAGTGAGAACAAATATTTGTGGCATATCTAAAAAATATGCCCTTGTTTGTGTAGATATATTGCATGGCGACGTAGATCGCCTTTTTCACTATGCGATTCCACAAGAGGTGCAGATACAGGTCGGACAACGTGTACACGTGCCTTTTGGCAAGGGCAACAAACCTATTTTAGGGTATGTGATAGAAATTTCAGATGTGCCAGGAGCCGGTATACCTTTGGAAAAGATCAAGTTTATTGAATCTGTCGCAGATGGATTTCCAGTGCTGACGGAAGAAACCCTTGCACTTGCACTGTGGATGAGGGAAAAGTATTATTGCATTTTGGCGGCGGCTATACGTTGCGTTGTACCAAGTTCTAAAGCAGACGGACGCTTTCCAATGGCACGGCGAAAAATAGTTGAAGTAGAGCCCGCCCAGCCACCAAGTATTACATTAACGCAGGAACAGCAACATGCAGTTGATGTGATAACTTCAAGTTCCAATAATGGGGTAATCCTACTTCACGGCGTAACCGGTAGCGGCAAAACAGAAGTATATATGCATACCATTCGAGATGTGTTAGCACAGGGGCGACAGGCGATTGTTCTTGTACCCGAAATCGCGCTTACACCACAAATGGTTCAATTATTTACCGCTCGCTTTGGCTCTCGGGTAGCTGTAACTCATAGCAGGCTAACAGCTGGGGAGCGTTTTCAAATTTGGAAATTAGCACTTGACGGGGAAATTGAGCTGGTAATTGGCCCGCGATCTGCAGTGTTTACCCCATTTGCTAATTTGGGGTTAATTGTAATTGACGAAGAACACGAGCATACTTATCATTCAGAAACAACGCCAAAATATGACGCGCGGAAAGTTGCTATAAAACGTGGGGAACTTGCTGGAGCTACTGTTGTGCTAGGATCGGCTACTCCAAGTTTGGAGAGCTATCTGCAAGCGACCGAAAGTACAAATCAAATGACTACGCCGCTTCCCGGAGGAAGCGTAGGCGGGGGTTGCCAGACGGAGCAACAGGGTTTGGGACAAAGCCCCATTACAATGGAAGGAAGCGTAGGCGCGCTTTGCCCGACACAACTACTGAACCAAAGCGAAGCTAATGGTGCGACGCGTCAGACTGCCAGACCGGTAGACGAATCCTATGAGAGCGGACAACACCCCATTCTAATAGAACTTCCAGAACGTATAAACAAATCCACCCCCGACGTAACCGTTATTGACATGCGAAAAGAAGCCGCTAGGGGTAACATGTCTATCTTCGCGGTAGAGTTTCAAACTGCCCTGGTAGAAACAATAACAAGCGGTCGCCAAGCGATTTTATTTTTAAACCGCCGCGGGCATTCTTCATTTGTATCTTGCAGATGGTGCGGGTTTGTGTTAACTTGCAACCAATGCCGAGTCAACCATACATATCATGCGGACAAAAATCGTATGCTATGCCATTATTGCGGAAAGGGCACAGAATATCCAAAAACATGCCCAGCCTGTTCCTCCAAACATATAAAATTGTACGGAATGGGCACGCAAAAAATCGAGGAAGAAGTTAAAACAATGTTCCACGACATTGGCATCTTGCGTATGGACATGGACACAACGCGTGGCAAATTGGGGCACGCAAAGGTGCTGGACACTTTTCGCAATGGCGAAGCACAGGTATTAATTGGCACACAAATGGTTGCAAAGGGACTGGACTTTCCCAACGTTACAATGGTTGGCGTTGTCGCGGCAGACCTGTCACTACACACGGGGGATTTTCGCGCAGCAGAACATACATTTCAGCTTTTGACGCAGGTTTCAGGCAGAGCGGGACGTGCAATGCATTCGGGCAGAGTGTTTCTTCAAACATATAACCCAGAGCATTACGCTATCGAATTTGCGAAAACCGCCGACTACAAAAAATTTTACGAACACGAAATAGCAATTCGCCGGGCAATGGTGTACCCGCCTTTTTCGCATGTTTTTTCAATAATGTTTTCAGGTGCAACAGAAAAGGATATAATAGTCGGGTTGCAAAAGTTGCAGGCAATTATGGCTTATTGCAACCACCGCGATAATAAGCAACGTTTTGATATAATTGGTATCTCCCCGGCATTTGTGTCTAAGGTGAAAAATTTATTTCGCTGGAAATTGCTTGTAAAATGCGTAGAAGAGGAACCTTTAAAGGCATTTGTGCTATATTGTATCAGGAAGTTAAAAGAGAACGACCCCCTGACGGGGATAACTATCCATATGACATTAGATCCTATAGTGATGGAGTGAGGGCAAGTGGCATTAAGACAGGTTCGCCAAAAGGGCGACGACATGCTTACGAAAAAGTGTAAATTAGTAAAGGAAATAACACCAAGCATTATCGAACTTCTGGACGACATGAAACAAACTTTGGATGAAAAAGACGGCGTAGGTATTGCTGCACCCCAAGTTGGTGTGCTTAGGCAAATTGCCATTGTGGCCCACGAAGATGAATACTATGAATTGATAAACCCGGAAATACTAGAAGAAGAGGGCGACCAGCACGTAAACGAAGCATGTTTATCTGTGGGGGGGCTGTGTGGCGACTTGAATCGCCCGTACAAGATAACCGTGAAAGCACTTGACCGTGCGGGCGACGAGTACACCGTTACGGTGGATGATTTCTTGGCATCGGTTTTTTGCCATGAAATTGACCATTTAAATGGCATATTGTTTATCGACAAGGCACAGAATATTCGCCCAATTGAAGAGGAAGAGCGTCGCATACGTAGGCGCAGGCGCGCTAAGGTGAAAAGATGAAAATTGTGTACATGGGAACGCCGGAATTTGCCGTACCGACGCTTGAGGCGTTAATAAAAAGCCGCCATGATGTTGTGGCTGTGTGTACCCAGCCGGACAGACCGGCAGGGCGTGGGCATAAGATGGCACAAAGCCCGGTTAAGGTAAAGGCACTTGAGTATGGTATCCCGGTTTTTCAGCCCGAAACGTTACGGTTGCCGAGAAAAGGGAAACCGGATCCATATCATTCCGCAACGGATTGTCCAGAAACTATTCTAAATTGTGATTTGCGGGCGACCAAGGACGATCGCCCCTGCGAACGATCCTGTAAATTTGACACTAGTAGTGTCGACTGTACCAGGTCGCCCGCAGATTCACGCACAGTCCGCAACCAGCTAAAAATATTGGATGCGGATATTTTTGTGGTTGCGGCTTATGGGTTGTTGCTTCCCAAAGGTGTGCTGGAAATGCCGCGCTTTGGTTGCATAAATGTACACGGATCGCTGTTGCCAAAGTATAGAGGTGCGTCGCCAATACATGCGGCATTGCTAAATGGCGATAATGTTACCGGCATTACGATAATGCATATGGCAAAAGGGATTGACACAGGGGACATGATAGTAAAAAAAGAGCTACCCATAGCCCCGGATGAGCGATTTCCAAGTTTGCATGATAGGATGGCGATGCTTGGCGCGGAAGCATTGCTGGAAGCGGTAGAATTATTGGAAAGCGGTACTGCCCCGCGTATCCCGCAGGATGATGCGTTTAGCACCTATGCACCTATGCTAAAAAAAACCGACGCGATTATTGATTGGAACCAGCCGACGGATGTCATTATAAACATGACCCGCGCCCTTGACCCGTGGCCAGGTTCGCAAACTATGTATGGTGGCAAGCCGCTTAAAATATGGCGGCTGGAAGCGGCAGCCCATCACTCAAGCGAAATACGTCACTCTGGGCTTGACTCCGCATCAGGTGCAGGGCAGGCTCTAGGCATACGGGATGGCATAGAGGTTATCCCCGGTACGGTTTTGGCTGTAGACCCGACCCGTGGCGTGCTTATCAAAACAGGAACTACTGCCGCCTGGGCAACAGAGTTACAAGGCGACGGTAGTAAAAGGATGCCAGCTACAGATTATTTGCGCGGGCGTAAAATAGAAGTTGGAGTAATATTAGGATAATAATGCTGATTATCCCGCGAAACCCTTGAATCGCTGGTACATTTGCAAGGACTTTGACTGAGTTTACTACCATGATTACTACGTTTAGAAGGAACTTTGATATACCCTTGAAATCCTTGCAAAACGTAACAAAAGACAAAACCCATAAACACAAGAATTGAGCCGCCACATTAGAGCTGTCATGCGTTAAAACATGGTAGTTTTTGTTTTATCTATATGATTGCAGCTATATAGTCACAGGAATGTAAAACTGTCCAATTATTGCGCAGCAATTTTTGGACAGTAATTGGACAGTTTTGCAGTAAACGTCAACTAAGAGGTCACATTAATCTGCCGCTGTATCTTGCAGGGATGACGAAGACGTTAATATAACTTACATTGCGGAGGTGATAATGCATGAAAAGTATACTCATATACGTGATGACATCAATCGTACTATTCATTGCGCTTATAGCGATGGTATTAATCGGTGGCGAACACTTTGACGGCACCAGCATACTCGTCGGTCTTGCGCTAATGGCATCGCTGATTCTATTTTGTCTGTTCTTGTTTTTGCAAAACCGCTGGCTTTGTTTATGGTACTCCATAGCTTGCCTTTTATTTGCTGTCAATACATTCCTTAACAGCCAC
>Ga0123355_10001216_pt1 | contig 35872 bp, 35 predicted proteins | sample TergutEmb28metaG_3_FD_89872 | JGI IMG/M metagenome (GOLD analysis project Ga0123355, IMG submission 89872) | Embiratermes neotenicus P1 segment gut microbial communities from Petit-Saut dam, French Guiana - Emb289 P1 | ecosystem: Host-associated > Arthropoda: Insects > Digestive system > Gut ...
AAAAAACTTGTTCCCTCTCTTTTTTGCATCAATAAAGCTAAGGTAATCTTCCATATCGGCGGTCATATCATAAAACGAGTACACACCGTCTTACTTCCAAATATTTGCAATTTCATATGCTTCCAGTTGATTCATTAAGCAAAAACGAAAATTCATCATTTTATTAAACCTCTAGTAACCATTTTGAACGTCATTATAATGATACCATGTGCTTATTTGTCACGGTAATGTGAGCCACATTGGACAATTTCAAGTGAGTTGTTTTCAATACGGAAAACAATTCTATTTTTCTTGTCTATTTCAACACTCCAATACTCGCTTAAATCATATTTGAGTGGCTCGGGCTTGCCTATTCCATCATATCCATTTCGCTCTATGTCCTGCAAAAGTTTGTTTATTTTCTTCAATGTCTTTTTATCTTGGGTCTGCCAATGAAGGTAATCAGCCCATGCAGAATCATGCCATATTTTAGTCATCATCTACCTCAATAAGCTCATGTTCCACCATATTTCTGCCTGCCTTTACATCGGCTATAGCAATTCTGAGTCGATTCATATTAGCTTCCGAGTAAAAGGGGTCTGGCTCTACGGCTACCTCAAACGGGATTCTTTTTTCCTTAATTACTTTATGGGCAAAAATCGTAAATGCAGTGGTCATGCTTAACCCCATATCCTTGCATGTCTGTTCCATGCTCTTTTTCAAATCTTCATCCATACGAAAATTAACCATAGCTTGCGCCATAAAAATCACTCCTTTTACAAAGTATATCGTATACGTAAAGCAATAGTCAATCATCTGCTTTATCAACCCGATGCCGATTAAAAATGTGCTTGACAAGTTGCCATGGGCAAGATCTTTGAGAGTATCTTAGTATGGATATATCTAAGCTCCTAATCAAGCATACTCGCATGATATTCTCTGGACTCTCTTAACACTTCGTAAACTATTCTATTAAATTCCGATGGTTTATCAAATCCAGGAAAATGCCCCGCATCTTCAATCCAATATAGCCTCTTTTTAGGCGCGTCAATAGATTCAAAATATTCTGCTGCTACAATACTTGGCACTTGCCAATCATCTCTGCCTAAGATGTAATACATTGGGATTTTATATTTTTTGTAAGTTGTTGTGTCGTATTCATTTATACTTTCGTCCAGTTTTTTATTAACAGTAAGCCCAATTAAAATGGCTACTACATCTAGGGGATTAAAGATAGGACTTTTCATAAAGGACTTCGCCATTTTATTCACATCTACAGCCATCCCATATTTTGCTTGTAGAGATCGTACAGACTTAATTGTTTTGGTTGAATAATTCCCTATTGTGTTAAATGGGTAATCACCTATATCATGTATTTTTTTCATGTGCTTCTTATTTTTCTTGTCTACACGTTTAAGCAATTCATCAAACCCGACTTTTTCACCTTGAATTGAATTAACTACTTGTCCCACGCCAATATAGCATAGAATATCCTGCGGATATTGCTTGATAAATTCCGTTCCTAAAATACTTCCCCAAGAATGGCCAATTAAAGCAACCTTATCCTTTTTATACATATCTTTGATATATTGAACAGTTTGCCGTAAATCTTCTATCATAGTTGGTAAGGTTGCTCCTGTGTTAAATGTCTTATTTTTGAGAAATGTCTTACCTGCTCCACGTTGGTCATAATAAACTACAGTATGTGTGGAAATATCTTTATCTGTTAAGTAAGCCCAATTAGATGTTGCAGACCCTGGGCCACCGTGAAGGTATATAACTACCTCTGCATCCTGTATTTCATAGTGAAGAAAAAATTGTTTGATTCCATTTATCGAAACATACTCTTTTGTGTAATTTCTATTTTCCATTATAAATCCTCCTAACATGCCAAAAGTATGAAAGTGGCGATTCTTCCCCGACGCTTGAAGGGCTAGTAAAAATCGCTGATATGTTAAACGTGCCAACTGACTATCTTTTGGGGCGAGATGAATACTTGAATTCCATAGGTGTAATTGTTGATATATCAGCAGAAAATATACCGAGGAAACCCAATCCACACAAAAAATAGACAAAAAAAGAGGAGCTGTTGAAAAACGCTCCCCATTTTCATTATCTAACCTTGCTATTGCAAGCCTTTTCTACCTGCTTAATGATTTACAGATTTACAACAGTAGCACCAAAGCTGATTGAAACCAGATTATCCAAATCAATAGCAACTCCTGTTATAGCTACGTGCATCGTATCAAAGTTAGGATATGTTCCTCCAAGGCCGAAAGAGCCTCCCATTCCTTCATATACAACCTGGGTGCCATCGCTGTAAGTAAGCATTATTGTTATGGAATCCATAGGATGAAACCATAGATCATCGGCTCTATTTGCCATAGTCCATAAATGTTCTGCGTTGATAATACTGTATGAAACTCCCATTGGTGTTATCACTATGTCACTGATTGTAACCATCTGGCCACCAGAAGCTTCACTAGTTAACACTTCTATAACATCATCTAATGCAATTACTTGCGTATTGATAGGAAGAACAAGCGAATCTACGCCCAAATTTACTCGCATAACATTACGGAAGTAGCTTCCCATCAAACTAAAGCTAAAATTGCTTAAATCGTCCAAATTTTCTAAACGGAAAACATGTTCAGTATGCCTACGATTATTGATTAGATTGAAATCACTATCTGCAAGGCTTACATCCAAAAATATATCAGCACTGATATGAGCTTCCCATGGGTTTTCAGAATCGGCTCTGTTAATGTCTGTTACAAACACATTAACCCAACGCTCAGAAGGTCCACCGTGAAACATTCCATCAGTATATTCATTAAACTGCACATGCAACGCATTACCTATCAAAGCAATATTGGAAAGATATATGCCTTCAGTCAATGGAATGTTTAACTCATCGCGTGTCAAGACTTCGTGGTTTATTTCAGACGGACTGAAATCTTCACCCACTTCTTCCCTACTCAAAGAAGTACCCCAGCCGCGTAAGTCTTCACCTGCAATCATTATAGTAGTGGCTTCATGTGCTTCTACCAAGGCTGAGATATCTAAATCAATAAGCTCATCAATCATTGTCAAGTCGGACATAATGCTCTCTAAGGTTACATTAATATTAACGTCGGTTGCATCTGCACCTTGGAATCCTGAATGATGGACTGAGAAAATTCCTGCCCCTGTTTCTTCATCTTGAAAAAGAAAACGCGCTCCGCCAGCAGACACCCATCTGCGGTAAAAATCATCAGCGGGAGGTTCTTCTGGCCGCATTCCCATAGCCATACGTTCTGAAAATTCAACCGCGCCAGATGTATCTATCAAAGAAAAGAAGGTATACACCTCAACCAATCTATAAGCTGGCTCGTCGCTTCTTGTAAACTCTTGAGTTTCTCGGTTGAAATCATAGCTATATTGAAGTCCGCCACCAATTGCAATAGAAGATAGCACTTCCATACGCAAGTTGCCATATGTAGCTACTCGGTTGATGTCTTGGCTATTGCGTTGCAAAAATTCAAACCCATCGCCAAACTGGTCATAATACATTTGGTCAACGATGTTATCGAATATACGACGCTCAAAGGGTCCAAGGTCAACCCATCCGCCTGCCGCCGCTCCTCTAGGTGTATCAATTGGGGTTTCAGTACCTTGCACCTCGTAGGTTACTCCTTCTCTAGCTTCCATATGATCATAAGGGTACTCCCCTGCTGCAAACACACTAGTAGTTACAAGTGTCATGGCCAGCGTTCCTGTGATTAACTGCTTAAATTTCAAATCAAATCGCTCCTTTATATAATGATAGTAGTGTACGCAACGTTGTAAACTCAACGTTACAATTGTGATGATACCACCGTAGACTAAAGGCAACAAGCCAATTACACACATTGACATAACAATGACATATTTCAATGGAATCCTTCCTATGCAGAATTCTTTAGATTCAGGTTTGCATTACAATGCAAACCTGTTATAATTTCTACCACACTAGTAGCTTAAGGCGTTTTTTCATTAATGAAAAAACGCCCTACAGAATCATTAGGGCATGTATTAAGAAAGAAGGTATGAAATGTCAGATATTAAAACACAAGTAAAAATTGCTGATGAGGTTATTGCCAGTATCGCTAGCAAAGCTGTACTGGAAGTTGAAGGCGTGGCAGGTATGGCCGGAAACTATGCCGGGGATTTGGCCGGGAAAATATATCGTTGGAAACCTGCCAAAGGCGTCACCCTTCAAATTGAGAAGGAAAATGTGCATATTTCATTGGAAATTGTGGTAAAAGGCGGCGTTAAGATTCAAGATGTTGCCCGTGATGTACAGCAAAAGGTCAAAACGGCCATTGAAACCATGACTGGTTATACCGCCTATGCAGTTAATGTTCATGTGGCTGGATTGGTTGCATGAGTCGTTATACATCTCGAATACACGTATTAAACCTTGTTTATCAAATCCCTTTTCATGCTGAATGGGATGAGTCCTTGCTAAATGCCGCTATTGTTCAATATCTAGCTGATTTACCGGATTTAGAAGAATATTTACCGGATTTGCTGGAATATATGCCAACAATAAAAGCTTTGAACGAAGCCGGTATAGGCAAGGACATTTCTCCTGTTGAAAGTGACCGCGAATTTATTTTTGATGAAGTAAGCGGCACATTTTGCAATCTTGCGCAAATAGATGGCTTGATTAGCGATTTTTTGAAGGATTGGGAACTGGGACGCATTGCAAAAATTGATTTGGCTTTATTACGGCTTGCAGTATATGAAATGCGTTTTTCGGAAGACGAGGGTTTGTCCACGGCAACTGCTATTAATCAAGCGGTGGAATTGGCTAAAATATATAATGGTTCCCCTGGTTTTGTTAACGGCATTCTAGGACAAATTGATAGACAATCACAAAAAAGCCACAAAGGAAAGAACGATGGAGCATTATAAACCTTTTTCGGTAACGCAAGTCAACCGTTATATCAAAGCACTACTGGAAGACGATGCCTTGCTCAATGAATTGCGAGTAGAAGGCGAATTATCCAACTTCAAAAATCATACGTCAGGGCATATGTACTTTACACTAAAAGATACCGATGCCGCAGTAAATGGTGTTATGTTTGCTGGACACGCAGATGGACTTTCTTTTGTACCTGAGAATGGTATGCAGGTGATTGTTTCGGGCTATATTTCTCTATACGAAAAAACTGGACAGTTTCAGTTGTATGCCATTCATATGCAGCCAATGGGTAAGGGTGCGTTAGAAATTGCTTTTGCGCAATTGCGGGCGGCCTTGCAAAAGGCCGGACTATTTGACCCTGCCCGTAAAAAGGCCATACCAACTCATCCGTGTTGTGTAGCATTGGTAACAAGCCCTACCGGGGCGGCAATTCAGGATATGATTAAGGTTATAAGTGAGCGTAACCCGTCGGTATCTATCGTACTGGCACCAGCCCTTGTACAAGGGGCGAATGCCGCACCCGACATTGCCCGCGCAATCAAAATGGTCAATGACTGGGGTAAGGCCGATGTGTTAATTGTGGGACGCGGTGGCGGTTCTATGGAGGATTTATGGGCTTTCAACGAAGAAGTTGTAGCCCGTGCTATTGCTGGTTCCTGTGTACCCATAATTTCTGCTGTTGGGCATGAAACAGATTTTACTATAGCAGATTTGGCCGCCGATGTTCGCGCGCCCACTCCTTCAGCGGCGGCGGTTATGGCTGTGCCAGATGCGTCTGAAGTATTTGCAAAGGCCGCTGATTTACGCCGTAGGGCGGATAGAGCTTTGCAATATATTTTGTCGGAAAATCAAAGGCATGTACAAGAGTCAAGCCAGCATTTGCAAAGAACCATGCAAAATCGCTTGCAATTCTATAAAAATGCTCTGGAAAATAAAAATGCCTTGCTAGAAAAGCTTTCGCCTTATGCGTTGTGGAAGCGCGGATATACAGTAATATGTGATGCAAATGGGCGAAGCGTGAGAACAGTAGATTCCCTTGCACCAGAACAAACCGTAGTACTGCATATGCAGGATGGTCATGTAAACGCACAGGTATTAAGCATTACTAAAAGGGGATAAATCTATGGAAGAATCATTTGAGCAAATTCTATCCCGTTTGGAGGCAGTGGTAGAAGCAATGGAAAATGAAGAAACTTCATTGGAAGCTTCCATCACGCTATATAAAGAAGGGCTCGCGCTTTCTACAAGGTGCAACGAAATGTTAAGCAAATTTGAATCTGAAATCGCAATATTGCAAGAAAATGCTGACGGTACATTTTTGCTGGCAAAGGCTAGATAATCAGATGTTCATCGGAGGAAAAATATGTATGCTATAAAAGCAATTTATGATGGCGTTAATTTCAAACCAAAGCAGCCAATCTCTATTAAAGAGCCGCATGAGGTCGTGATTATGTTTATTGAGCCGATAGACAAAGCCGATGTAGATAACCCGCTTTATCTGCTTAAACCGAATCTAAGTAAAACCCCTGTACTCGGAAGGCTCAATGGCACTATAAGAATCCCGGATGATTTTAATGAGCCTCTGAATGAAATGAAGGAGTATATGTATTAATTTAATGGACTATCTTTTAGATACGCATGTGCTGTTATGGAGTTCAAAAATGTCAAAGCTGTTAAAAAGTTAGAAGAGCTTAGAAGAGTTAGAAAAGAGGATTCGCTATAATTGTAACAGAAGCAATAAAAAATTTGCAAGATAAGATTAATTTGCAATTAAAAGCCTTGGTAAACGTATGTGAGGAAGATTCCTTGCGAGAAGCCATGCTTTATAGTATTTCAGCGGGTGGTAAGAGATTGCGCCCATTATTGCTATTGGGTGCTTGTTCCTATGAGATGGGGTGGGAGCCGGCTGATGTTGCCTTGGATTTTGCATGTTCGCTTGAAATGATTCACACTTATTCATTAATTCACGATGACCTTCCTGCAATGGATAATGATGATTTGCGGCGTGGTATTCCCACTTGTCATAAGCAGTTTGGTGAGGCAATGGCAATTTTGGCTGGTGACGCACTATTAAGTCGTGCTTTCGAGACTATGGCGCAAATATGCGTAAAAGAGCCAAGTCCACAGAATTTGCAAGCAATGTTAACAATTATTTCGGCCGCTGGAGACAATGGAATGATTGCTGGGCAAGTTATCGACATACATTTTCAGAATAAAATAGCCGATGCCGACACATTATTTAATATACACAAACGCAAAACAGGGGCTTTATTTGCGGCGGCTTTTACAGCAGGAGCATTGTTAAGCGGCGGAACCCATGTTCAGTCTATGCGCAATGTAGGTGTACAACTGGGTTGTGCTTTTCAAATACTGGATGATTTACTTGATGAAACATCCACAGAAGAAATTTTGGGTAAACCCACACGGAGCGACCAAAAAAACCACAAGAACACTTATGTTTCGGTGCATGGTTTAGAAAAAACCAGGGCAGATTATAAGCGAATTTCCAAAGAAGCAATTGAGGCTTTGCAAAAAATTCCGCACCAATCATCCCTATTGCTGGATATTGTCCAGGCTGTTATTGACCGTACCCATTAGCAGGGCAAAGCAAGACAAAAACATTGCAAAAAATCAAAAAAGTATTGGTAACACAAAAAAGTAAATATACCAAATGTTTTTGACATCTGGTATAAGACAAAATAAGACAAAAGGTGAATTATGTACGCCACTCCGTTTATTGCACTTTTACACAACCGAACAATTTGGGTTGCCCTTTCTGCTTGTGCTTCTGCGCAAGTGATAAAGGTTTTAATTGAATACACACTACTAAAAAAGGTGAATAGGTCATCATTGGTTAGTACTGGTGGAATGCCAAGTTCGCACAGTGCTTTTGTAGTCGCGCTTGCCGCTTCCGTAGGCATGGTAGAAGGATTGCAATCCTCCTTGTTTGCCATTTCTGCTGTATTCGCGTTGATTGTAATGTATGATGCGACAGGAGTTAGGCGTGCCGCCGGAAAACATGCTGAAATGATTAACAGATTGACAGAAAATCTCCATAGTATCGGCATTAAACCACATGAAAAATTAAAGGAACTGCTTGGCCACAGCCCTATAGAAGTTGTGGCAGGTGCTTTTTGGGGCATAATTGTTGCCTCAATAGCACATGGCGTTTTGGGTGTATAAATTTATGTTATTGTCGCAGATAGAATCCCCCAAAGATTTGCAGGGATTGGATATTTCACAGTTGACCGTACTTTCCCAAGAAATCCGTGATTTTTTAATCCATAGTATTTCACAGACAGGCGGACATTTAGCATCTAATTTGGGCGTTGTGGAACTAACATTGGCTTTACACGCCGTCTTTGATGTGCCGCTTGATAAAATTATTTGGGATGTAGGGCACCAGTCATATATACATAAAATATTGACTGGACGCGCTAAAGATTTTAACACTCTACGTAAACTTGATGGTTTAAGTGGGTTTCCCAAATCCAAGGAGAGTCCTTGTGATGCTTTTGATACAGGACATAGTTCTACTGCCATCTCTGCGGCATTGGGATTTTGTGCGGCACGAGATTTGCAGGGGGGAAGCCATAGTGTTATTGCAGTAGTAGGGGACGGCTCCATGACTGGTGGACTTGTTTATGAAGGACTTAACAATGCTGGACGTTCCAATACGGATTTGTTGGTGGTGCTTAATGACAACCAGATGTCTATCTCCAAAAATGTTGGAGCTGTATCAAGACATTTGAGCGATATACGTTCCGCGCCTTTTTATACAAGGGCAAAACGGGATGTTCGTAAATTTTTAACGGGCTTACCGTTTTTGGCCAAATGGATTGAAAAGACTAAAGATACCATTAAATTTATGTTGATACCTGGTGTTTTGTTTGAAGAATTGGGATTCCAATATTTTGGGCCGGTAGATGGGCATGACTTAGAGGCTCTAATCCGTATGTTGCAAAAATTACGCAAGATAAAAGGCCCTGTTTTACTTCATGTTGTCACTAAAAAAGGAAAAGGGTTTTCTCATGCCGAAAAATCCCCTTGGGATTACCATGGTGTAGAATCATTTGACCCCAACACCGGAGAGCCAAATACTGTATCGGCAGGCACTTCTTACACTGATGTTTTTAGCGAAGCCCTATTAGGATTAGCAGAACACCAAAGCAATTTAGTTGCCGTTACCGCCGCAATGTCTGATAATACTGGGCTGAATGGGTTCCAGAAAACATATCCAAAACGATTTTATGATGTTGGGATAGCGGAAGCCCACGCAGTAACTTTTGCCGCTGGAATGGCCAAGGCCGGAGCAATCCCTGTTGTAGCAGTGTATTCGTCATTTTTACAACGGGCTTATGACCAAATATTACATGATGTTTGTGTACAAAACCTGCATGTGATTTTTGCTGTGGATAGAGCCGGGCTTGTTGGCCCAGACGGCGAGACACATCAAGGACTGTTTGATTTGTCTTTTTTGGCGCATATGCCCAATATGACAATAATGGCACCTAAAAACAAGACTGAGTTATCGGACATGCTTAAGTATGGTGTAATGGAACATAATGGGCCTGTCGCAATCCGTTATCCGCGGGGTGTGGCCACTAATGTGCTTTCTGATAAAAGGACAACTATACTATTAGGATGTGCCGAAACCATTGAAAAAGGTGAAAATATTGCCATAGTGTCCGTAGGCAGTATGATAGAAATAGCCCTTTTAGCAGTTGAAAGCCTAAAAAATCAAGGATATAAACCTAGTTTGTATAATGCGCGTTTTGTAAAGCCTCTTGATTATAAGTTAGCCAAACAATTGCAAGATTACTCGTATGTGTTTATATTGGAAGATAATGTGTATACAGGCGGGTATGGAGAACGTCTATGGGCACTAATGGGCAATGAGAATTCAACTACATTACCGTTTTTCAAGGTATTTGCCTTCCCTGATAAATTTATTGAACATGGTAGCCGTGAGGAATTATTTAAGCGGTATGCCTTGGATAGTACAGGAGTTGTAGCAAAGATGCTTGAAAATTTGAAAGGAGTTGAGAAACTTGAGTAACCTGGCATATCAAGATTCTTGGGAAGAGGAAACTTGGGAAGAAGATGCTTGGAAGGACAAACGACAAACGGAATGGATTGATGGTAAGTCTGTTAGTATGGCTCCAGCGATACTCAAGCATAATGTAGTTGGGAGCAATATTTTTACAGCTTTGCATAACTTTTTGAAAGGAAAACGTTGCAAAGCGTTTATGGAGTTTGGCTATGTGCATTTTTCAAAAAAGGACAAGTATATACCCGATGTAATGGTGGTGTGCAACCCTGAAATAATCAAAGATGATGGTATACATGGTGTGCCAGATTTGATTATTGAAGTGCTTTCACCTAGTACTGCTAAATTTGATAAGGGACATAAAAAAGACATTTATGAAAAGCATGGCGTAAAAGAATACTGGATTGTTAGTGTAAAAGAATGTAATATTGAGGTATATTTATTGCAAGATGGAAAATATGTGCTGGACGATGTCTATACCCTTCTTACTGATAACTGCATGAAACATTGGGATGAAGATGAAAAACAAGGTGTCAAACACGCTATCACCCCGTCTATTTTTCCCGAACTAAGTATAAAGCTAGAAGATATCTTTGATAGTTGGATATTTAAGCAATGACTTCTTTTACAAAATTGATAAATCCGATAAATTCGTCAACTTTAACAAATTCATCAAATTTATTAAGAAGACTGGATATTCATGTGGCGGAGGTTTTGCAGATAAGCCGAACTGAAGCGCAAGATGTTATTCGCAATGGAAACATACAGTTGTCAGGAAAAGTAGTGCTAAAACCCGGGCTAAAGCTTTCGGAATCCGAAGCGGGACAAGTTTCAATTTCTGGTGGTACGCGTGTTTTTGTAGGGCAGGGCGGTGATAAACTGAAAACGGCGTTGGAGGCATTTAGCATAGATGTAGCTGGACTGATATGCTTAGATGTGGGTGCTTCCACAGGCGGTTTTACAGATTGTTTGCTAAAATATGGGGCGGACAAGGTATATGCTATAGATAATGGAACCAATCAATTAGCACCAGAATTGCATGCCGACCCACGTGTTATAAGTCGTGAACAAACGGATATACGAGAAGTTTTGCCGGAATGGTTTGATGAGTCACCAAATTTCGCAACGGTGGATGTATCTTTTATCTCCATTACAAAAGTGCTAAAGCCTGTGGTAAGCATTTTAACTCCAAAAGCTACTTTAATATGCTTAATAAAGCCACAATTTGAAGTTGGGCGCGGCGGGACAAATAAACGCGGTATTGTAAGTAATGTCAAAGCCCAAAATCAAGTAATAAATGAAGTATGTGCCTTTGCTGAATCAATTGGGCTAATCTGCCATGGTGTTGTACCTGTAGATAGAACGGACATAGTTGGTAAATCAAAACATAAGAACCAAGAATATTTATTACACTGTATAAAAAATTTTGAGAATGATTAAAAGCGTGAAAAATAGCCGATATTTTTCGCCCATTCCTAAACTATTTGTGCCGACGTGGCATGTAAAAAAGAAAGGGAAGTTTGTTATGTCATCAAAAAGAGCAAAAGCTAGAGAGTGGAAAAAGAAATCTCAACAGAAAAAATTTGTTAAATGGCTTGTTGTAGGAGCAATTTGTTTGGCGGTAGCGGCAGGTGTGGGCTGGGGTGTATGGGATTGGCATAACCGTTCATATGTAATGGTGTTTGATGGCCAAAGAATCAGCACAACTGATTTGCAACTTAACATGCGGCATATAGAGTATATGCAAATTATGGGTATGGCACCAATGGAATTAAACGTAATAGGGCAAGCAATGGATCAGCTTGTTAATTTCCTAGTGCTTGAACAAGCGGCGAATAACCACGGTATTACCATGGATGCCGAAGAATTTGAGTTTGCATATGAGACAGGCGTGCAAATGCGAGAAATGTTTGACTTTTTTAATGATATACAAGAAGACCCTCGTATGAGGATACCTTTTCCCAATATTTCAAATGAACGTATGGCACAACTAATGGGTACAGAATTTTTATTTGATAAACTTATGGATGTCTATGTGCCAAACGTAGAAATTGACGAAGAAGCATTTGCCACAGCATTCATGGATCAGGTAGGATTTAACCCATCCATATTTGTGGATATGGAGTTTAGGATTGTAGAAGCACTCGAATGGGAACAGGCATACGCGGCTTACAATGAGCTAATAGCCGCCGACCCAGCAGATTTGGATGAAATTATGTTACAGCTTCAGTCAGAAAGATGGGGCATTGAAATGGAGACTCTTCCTGTAATAACAATGGACACTTTCCGTGGAGATGGCACTCCAATGCACATTCTTAATAGATTGTCGGCGTATGAAGTAGGAGATATTACAGAACCCATTGATTTTGGAGGCGAATTTATAATATTCGTTGTGGATGAAAAGGAACATGTGCCTGTTGAAGAAATAGAAGGGCTTTTCCGCGAACAATATGAATGGAACCAGCAAGTACATGAATTTTCTATGTTGGTAATGCAATGGCGGGAGAATGCCACTATAGTATTTAACGACCGTGCCATAATGCGGGCATGACCATTGGTCTTATTGTCAACGGTACTCGGGATGTTGGGTATGTTTATACCCGCGAAGTAGTACAGTGGCTTAGAGAGCATGGTGCCGAACCCATAATGGAACAAAGTGCGGCAATTGCGGCCAATTTGCCCGAAACAGCCACAGATAATGTATATAATAGCCAGTTTTTGATATTGCTAGGCGGTGATGGTACCATGCTACGCGCTTCTCATGGGGCGGCTGAGCATGGTACCCCTATGCTAGGTATCAATCTAGGGACACTTGGCTATTTAACAGATGTTGATAAGCAAGAAGGGCTTTTGGCTATTAAAAAGGCGTTGGCAGGGGATTGTCGTTATGAAAAGCGTATGATGCTTCAAGCCAACGGAATGCTGGCTCTTAATGAAGTCCATGTAGGCCCCCGGCATATTGCTACTTTAATGACATTTCGTATTGAGGTAAACAATGCACATATGGATACCTTGCGGGCAGATGGAGTAATAATATCCACCCCTACGGGTTCTACCGCATACAACCTTTCGGCGGGCGGGCCTATATTAAAACCGGACAGCGAAATGATTTTGATAACGCCAATATGCCCCCATGCCCTTTATACCCGGCCATGGGTTATTTCTGCGGATGATGAAATTACCATATGTCCAGTTAATTCGCCAGGTACAGCTATAGTCAATTTGGACGGCGAACCCCGATTCTTTCTTGAAGAAGGGGAAAAAATTTTAATAAAACGTGCTAAACATACCACGCAGGTAGTGCGGACTTCCGGCATGGATTTCTTTGCAATTTTAAGAAAGAAGTTGAGAATCTGATGAAAACCAAGCGTCAAGCGAAAATTCGGGAATTGGTACGTGACAATGATATTGAAACACAAAACGCCTTGACGCAAATGCTGGCTCAGGCTGGTTTTGATGTGGCACAAGCTACTGTATCAAGGGATATTCATGAGATGAAACTAACAAGGGTTCCTGCGGCTAAGGGTGGATATAAATACGCCCTTATGCCACAGGAAGATGAGGCTGGAATGGCACGGCTTACACGAGTGTTCAAAGATGGGTTTGTTTCTATGGATTGTGCAGGTAGTCTGCTGGTTATCCGCACATTCAATGGTATGGCTATGGCCGTGGCCGCAGCTTTAGATGCCATGCGTTTGCCAGAAGTAGTAGGTTCTATTGCCGGGGATGATGTGGTAATGTGTGCCACTAAATCTGAATCCAAAGCCGCCGATTTGATGGAACGGCTAAAGAGGATAGTATTATGATAGTTAATCTTAGGGTGAAAAATGTGGCCTTGATTGATGAAGCAGAAGTGCAATTCAGTGGAGGCTTAAATATATTAACAGGTGAAACTGGGGCAGGAAAGTCAATGCTGATTGACTCTATCAACTTTTTGCTGGGAGAAAGACCAGGCAAGGATTTTATACGTTCCGGCACCGATATGGCCAGTGTAGAAGGGCTGATTTCCCTTACTGAGGAAAGCAGTATTAGGGGCATATCTGAGTTGGGTGTAGAGCCAGATGACGAAGGACAAATCCTTCTTTTTCGCGCACTTAATATGCAGGGGCGTTCTACATGCCGGATAAATGGGCGCAATGTAAATGTGGGCATGTTAAAGGAGATTTCAGCCTTTTTGGTGGATGTTCATGGACAACATCAACATCAATCCCTATTGGATTCTAGCAAGCATATCATACTTTTAGATAGTTTTTGCGGCGAAAAAATGGAAAGGCTAAAAGAAGAATTATCGGATTTTATTACCACATACCGTGAAACGGTCAAAACATTGCGGACTTTGCAGGGCGCGCCAGGTCAACGAGAAGCACAAATGGAGCTATTGCAGTTTCAGATTATGGAGATAAACGAACTGGAGCTACAGCCCGGCGAAGAAAACATACTTGTTCAAAAGCGTAATCGTCTAAGCGGTGTAGACAAGCTTGCAAAAAATGCAACAGAAGCACTTTCTTTATTAAGTGGTGGGGAATCAGATGATTTGTCGGCCTCAGACCAGATTGGACGTGCATTGTATTTGCTTGAGGAAATTGCCAATGTAGATACTACAAAACAATCACTTGCAGAAACGTTAGCGGAAATTGTATCACAATTGTCGGATGTAGTTGGAGAATTGGGTGATTACGCAGGTGGATTGGATGCCGACCCTCATGAGTTGGAGCGATTAGAAGCACGTTTAGATAGCCTTTATCGGCTAAAAAGAAAATACAGTGCTGAAACATCAGATGGTATTTTGGTTCATTTAGAAAAAATCACAGAACAATATGATAAATTGGAAAATATGGATGAGGAAATAGCACAATTAAACACCAAACGCCGCAAAAACATGAAAGCTATTGCAGATAAATGCAATGAAATGACCAATCTACGGCAAAAACAGGCCGATATGATTCAGGGACGGATTGTAGATGTACTAAAGGAATTAGGTATGCCTAATGTGCAATTTGCCGTTTCTATGGAAAAGCAAGCGGCATTTACAGCTATTGGCAATGACAAAGTAGAATTTATGATTTCGCCCAATTTGGGTGAAGGTCTAAAACCTCTTTCAAAGATTGCCTCAGGCGGAGAAATGTCACGGGTAATGCTAGCCATGAAAACAGTTATGGCTGATGCGGATGGAATTGAAACCTTAATATTTGATGAAATTGACGCAGGCGTAAGCGGACGTACTGCACAGAAAGTGGCTGAAAAGCTAGCACATATTAGTAGAGGAAAGCGGCAGATTTTATGTATCACCCATCTACCACAGATTGCGGCTATGGCCGACAGTCATTTTTGGATTGCCAAAGGTCTAACACCCGGCCAGGCCAAAACTCGTACCACCATACGCGAATTACCACATGTAGGTATTATCCAGGAATTAGCACGTCTAATAGGCGGCGCGCAAATAACGGCGGCCACAGTACAAGCCGCCGAAGAAATGAAGTCAATGGCCGATGAAGTAAAGAAAAAAGTGTGAGAGACAACGTGCTAGACAAAGCCACGTCATCAAAGCAAATCTGGAAAAAGAGAATGTGTGGTGAGGCATGTATTTTATTCTTTTGAAAAGCCCAACCGATATTATTAGCAAAATATGTTTACTTATCAGCATATTTCTTTTTATTATATTTGGCATATCGAATGCTTTTGTCTATAGAGATAGTTTGGGCATGAGTGGTATTCAGTATCTGATAATAGCGATCATGGCAGGTATATGTAGCATAGTTTTTTTTGTATATGTCCGTATAATTACGGCAAGGCTCAGATACCTTCGTAAATATGGTATTCGCTTTCCAGCCAAAATTATAAAATTAGTTAAGTCTGAGAAACCCAAAATGTCTATAGTGCGCATAGGTTCGATAGCAGACACATATATCCTTTGTCTCTATACTAATAAATTAGGAATGGACTGTGTGGTTAAAAGTCGTTTGTTCTTATGGAATTCGCATGATTTTAGTAGGTTACGAGCAATAGTGTACGTAGATAAGCACAATCCTCATAGATATGAAATAGAAGTAATGAAAAATGAGTAACTGGATATATACCAGATGCCAAAAATATTTGGTATAACTTTCTAGCATGACTTACAAAAATGCCTTGCATAATCACGTCGCTGATATATGCAAGGCATTTGCTGTGTTATAAAGGGGATTGGAGATAAATCCCTCAAGGTTGTTAGTCATCTTCACGTAATTCTTTGGCCCAGTCAGACAAACCATTTCGCATAATCAATTCAGGAGGCACGTTGTTTATTTTTGCATATTCGCAAAAAGTAGCCCAGTCCTCCTTAGTGATAGCAACCTCTACTTTTGTCATTAGTTTGTCAAAATGAGGATTTTTAACGGAACGTTCAAAATCCTTTTCTGTTAATTCTCTAATCATTCGGCGTGTCTCCTTTCATAAAGTGAGATTTCATTCTTAGTTGCTCGTCTTGCAGAAAATATTCTGATTACATCGCCGCCATTTCTGTAGCAATGGCACACCATAAGCTCCCTTGTCTTGCTACTTATTCCGATAATTATATACCTATCCTCATTCTCGGAATGCTCATCATCAAATAGCTCAAGAGCCATTTCATCCTGGAAGACGGTTTCGGCTTCCTCAAAATCTACGCCGTGTTTTTTTATGTTGCTTTTATTTTTATCGGAGTTCCAGTCAAATTTCATTCAAAATACTCCTGTCAGCATAATGAGCGCACTTATACACCAGCAGAGCAGGTACAGTGCGCCATGCCTGAGCCTTCCGTGCCTGTCAGCACGGAAAAAAGGACAAAACCATGTTTACCCTAACCTAAGAACATGCTTATTTTGTATTGAGGAAACTTTTTACCTGTGCAAATAATTTTGGTTGTATTTGAGGATATGTTAGCTTTTGAGGTTCGTCGTCAAAGAAATCTATCTTTCCAATTTCAGTATTCTGAAGCTCCCCTAACTTCTCTATTTTTGCATAACATAGCAGGCCATAACTTTCTGTATCTCTTGCGACCGAATATATACAAAGCGGTTGCAAATCAAAGATTAACGCACCTGTTTCCTCCTGCAATTCTCTTTCGGCAGTTTTTAATGGTGATTCACCTAGGTCTACGCGACCGCCGGGAATTTCCCAAGTATCCCGTTCTTTATGTCTGCAATAAATCCATTTTTCATTGTAACTGCTTACAATAACAGCGAAATCAAGTAGAGAATCATCAATTTCGCCTAAAACATAAAATTTAACTTCTAACATTTTTGCCTCCGATAATATAAATTAAAATTATGTTCATTCAATTGTTAGCACAGTAATTATAGCACGAATATAAAAACACTCAAAAGGATTATTTTCACAAACCACTTGACAGGGATACAAACATTTTTATTCTATTAAACTTACAACTTTGTATCCCACATTCCACAGAAGGCATCAACAGGTGATACTCCCTTGAATTCTGAACGTCCTGTCAGTTTATCCATTAGCGACTCCAGCATAGTATCTGTAGAGGCGTAGGTATTGATAAATGTTTTGACTCGTGGCACATCCAGCAAATGATACGGGTTTTCCACCGAAATAAAAATAGTGGGGACAGTTTCCATATAAATAGGCACATTTGCACCAAATGGCATTACCCATTCGATACGAACCGTGGTTTGATTGCTACGTGTTCCCATATTTGCAAAGTACAAAATCAAGTCATACTTATCGGTCACGGACTTAAAAGACTCCATCATGCCTTCATAAGCTTTGGCATCTTCAAATACATCTACTTCAAATCCTTCTTTGCGCAAAGCTTCCAAAAATAAATCTGCCGCGCCAACACGCACGCTGTACGCAAAGCCCGCTTGAGATTCTATCGGACATAATAAAACACGTTTATATTTTTCTGGCGTGATTGGTAATACTCCTTTTTCTTCTTTGACCAATGTAATTGCCTTGTCAGCGCAATCTTCCGCCCATTGCCTATGTTCGGCGCGGAATTTTTCTGCATTTTCTGGGGAAGGCATTATGGTTCCATTGGCTTTCTTTTCATGCAATTTTAGTGCGGCTTTTAAGGCTAATATCTTTGTTAAGGCATCATTTAAGCGTTCGGAAGTAATAGTGCCATCTTCAATGCCCTGTTTCATATAAGCAAAATCTTCTTCACGGTTCTTGGTAAATAGGAACATATCACAACCTGCCGCAATAGAAAGCGGTACAGCTTTTTCCCGTGGCATTGGAATAGTCATACCTGCCATAGTTGTGGCATCTGTTACTACCAATCCGTTAAAGCCCATTTTCTCTTTTAGCAAAATCGTGGTTAACTCATAAGCTAGGGAAGCAGGCATGATTTCTTCGTCCTTGATACCAGGTCTTAGTTTACGTGAGTATTCTGGAAGCATAATATGCCCAATCATAACGGTCATAGCACCTGCATCAATACAGGCTTGATATGCCGCGCCAAAAGTTTTTTCCCATTCGTCACAATCAAGAGTGTTAATGGATGTCACCAAATGCTGGTCACGCTCATCAACACCGTCCCCTGGAAAATGTTTAATGGAAGCGGCTAGTCCTTCACTTTGTACGGCTTTTACATAATTAACACCCATTTGTTTAACCCGCTCGGGGACGGAACCAAAGGTACGTACATTTGTTATAGGGTTGCGGAAATTGTAATCAATATCAATAATCGGCGCGAATGACCAGTTTACCCCCATTGCCGCACCTTCGCGGCCACAAACTGTACCAAGGCGTGTTGCCATTTCGTCATCGTTTGTGGCCGCAACTGCTAGAGGCGAACCAAGACTGGTGCCTTCACTCATTACGCCATTGCCGCCCCGTTCCAAGTTAGCGGCAATTAGCATAGGGATTTTCGCGTGTTTTTGTAATGCTTCTACTACCACTCGTCCTTCTTGTGCGGGCATAGGGCGGCACATCAATCCGCCTGGCCTTACGTTTGTTGCCATATCCAAAATATATTCTGGATTGGAATCATAGGCAATTAAACAAAATAGTTGGGCTACTTTTTCATCCATAGTCATGTTAGCAAGTGTATCCTCTACCCATTTAATATCTGGGTCTGTTAAATAAAATGGATTACCTTTCAAATTGGTCTTATTAGTTACATCCGCCATAAACGTCCCTCCATAAGATTCATAAAAATGATTGACATTGTTTGTATGTATTAGTCTAAAATGACCAACACACAATAAGGATTGTATCAGAAGCCCTGAAAAATCGCAACAAAACATATTAGAATTTGTGCATATAGCTGTGATAGAAAGTTAAGGGGGTGGTTTGCTAACAATTTTTGATAGTGATTTATCACATCTTTATAGCTATTTTTTGTGTTATGTGGTATTTTATGTACGTATATAGTTTACAGTTGTAATCGAACTTAATCGAAAAAGGAGGATTTTATGAGATTTGCAAAAATTTTCAAAAAAGCTACTGCAATTGCACTTATGGCCGCTTTAGCAGTTCCTGCATTACCATTTAGTGTAGCCACTGTACAGGCCGCAACATCATCGGTGCCGCTGTATACAGTGGAAGATTTTTTCACTTTCCCCGAAACTTTGGGCTATACCCTTCATCCTAATGGAGAGTATTTTGTATTTTCAGCCCCTGTTGAGGGGGTAATCAATGTATTTACCCGTCATATTGAAACTGGAGAAGTTACTCAACTCACTTTTGCTGAAGAACAGCACATACTCAATATGTTTTTCAAGGGTAGCACAGTTTTGTATTTGCAGGACGGTTTTGGCGATGAAAATTTCCATATTTTCCGTATGAACGAGGATGGTACGTCTACAAACTTAACACCTTTTGCGGGTGCTATGGCTATTCCAGTGAATTTGCTTGAGGATACAGATGTAGAAGATGAAATCCTTATAATGATGAATCGGGAAGACCCAACTTCATTTAACACCTACAGGCTTAATATTTTTACAGGTGACATAAACTTAGTACTTGAAGGGACTTCCGGCGGTATTATGACGGATAATAATGGCGTTATTCGTGTAATAGCCAATCTTGTTGATGGAACAATGTTTTTTATGCACCGCTATACCGATGATGACGAGTTTGAACTTGTTACTACAGTAGGCTATAGGGATACAAAAGGTTTTTTCTTTTTTGACCCTACAAATACCTATGTATATGGAGTGAGCAATCTTGGCCGCGACACTACAGCCGCTGTACGTATTAACCCTGCTACAGCAGAGATTTTAGAAGTTATTTTTGAAGTGGAAAACTATGATGTATCTGGCCTTACAGCTGGAAGAGTACCAGGAACATTAGGCTCAGTTGTATACTTTGGCGATTTTATGAACCAAGTGTTTTTCTGTGATGAGCGGGAAGCTATGCAAAACCAAGTAGCTGCCCATTTTCCAGAAGGCACAAATGTTTCAATCACCAGCTTTTCTACAAATTGGGATAGAGCAATCGTTTCGACTCATTCCGATATTTGCCGTGGACGTCAATACTTTTTCAACATAGAAGATGACATCTTAGAACTTATGCTTGACACAAATTTTGCCCCAACAGAACATATGGCACCTATGATGCCTATAACTTATGAAGCTCGTGATGGCCTTACTATTCAAGGGTATCTTACATTACCTGTGGGAGTTGAGCCAGTTGATTTGCCTGTTATAGTTATTGTTCATGGCGGCCCATGGGCTAGAGACTTTTGGGGATTCCATCCTGAAGTGCAGTTTTTGGCTAACAGAGGTTATGCAGTACTACAGCCTAATTTCCGCGGTTCTACTGGTTTTGGAAGAGAGTTTTTGGATGCAGGAGACGGACAATGGGGTCTTGCAATGCAGGATGACATTACTGATGGCGTGCTTTGGCTAATAGAGCAAGGAATCGCAGACCCTGATAGAATAGGCATTTATGGCGGTTCATATGGTGGTTATTCTACTTTAGCAGGGGTTGCTTTTACTCCAGAGCTTTTTGCCGCCGCCATAAGTTATGTACCAGTATCCAGCATTTTCACACTTTTAGAAAGCATTCCGCCACATTGGGAAGGCCAGCGAGAAATGTTCCATAGCCGTGTTGGGCATCCAATATATGATTATGAGGCACTAAGAGCTACAAGTCCTCTATACCATGTGGAAAACATTATCACACCTTTGTTTATTGCCCATGGTGCTAACGACGTGCGTACAACCTTACCTGAATCTGTAAATATTGTCCAAGCTCTAAATGACCATGGAACCGATGTAGAATTTATGGTTCGTTGGGACGAAGGACATGGTTTTATTAACGAGCAAAACCGTTTGCAGTTTTATGCCACAATGGAAGCATTTTTTGCAGAGCATTTGGGCGGACGTACTGGAACTACAATGGATGAAATTAGGGAACGTGGATACACAGATACCCTTGAAGAAGTACTGGCTATTATGAACCAGGCAGAGGCAGTTGATTCTACAGAGTCTGCGGAAGGCTCAGAGGATGAGTTATCCACAGAGTCTATGGAAGAACTAGAAGATGAGTCTGCTGACATAGAAGATATTGAAGACGAGTACACTGACACATCAAGTGATGAAGACGAGTACGATTATGCTGACACAGACAATGATTAAGGCATATAAGCGATGTTATGTCATATCAAAAATCATAGCACTTTACTGGTGAAAAGACATTAAAATGATTCTAAGCCCGCAAACCCTTAATATATCAGGGTTGCGGGCTTATTTTGAATTTATTTCTATCAAATTGCTACTGACAGGAGTATGAGCGTACATCCCTCAGTCACTAGCAATTTTATTGCATCAAGTTAAGAATATTAGTTAAAGACTCTGCCATTCTAATCAAATCTTCTTCCGATATATTAGTATCATAAACGGTTGTAAACTGATATGATGTACCTCCATATGGGATTTCTGCAATATGGGGGTTGGCGAAGTAATCTAACAGCCCGTTGTCTGTATCAAATAGTGTGACTGTATAATTAAGCCAATAAGGGTAAGCAGGAAGACTCAAAATAGCCTGAAAACCATTTATATCTATCAAACTCTCGTGTTCCATAAAGGGATAGAGGTCGAGTGAAAAAGGAGAGCGGTCAAGCGAAGAGGGGTTGCGGGAAGGACGGTATGAGTATGACTGGAAATAGGTAATCCATAGCCGTATGACATTTTCACCATCTGAGAATGATACATTAAGGATATTGAGGTGTCTGTAACAATTGTCTGAAAAATGTCCGGGATGCGGTGAAAAATCTCTTGGATTCAAAACTCCTATGCCGGATAAAGCAAAGCCTTCAGGAAGGTAGGTAGGCCACATAATATTGCCCATTTCTTCATATATGGATTCCAGCAACTCAACCGAATCACTGAAAATCAAAGGAATATCTTCCACTATAATGGTTTCGGCATCGGGATGTGCTTCAAACCCAACTACTTCATCATTGTAATATATTGGAATAGGGGCAAACACAGGTGCCTCAACATCTTCATCGGCTACTATGTAGCCTTGGTCAATTGTCACTATTGGAAGCTCCGCAATGGTTTCCAATGATGTATAGAGTTCATCATCAGCCGCATATACAGGAACTACGGAATCAACCAAATAGGATATAACAAAGCCGCCACCAACAACCAACAGTCCTGTAGCCAAAGCCAATACTAATATTGACTTTCTCATTTTTTTCGTATTCATCATACTAATCAATCTCCTTTTGAAATCTTTCTTGGAATCATACATATTAGTGGCAAAAGCAACATTACCAACAAGACTTCCTTGTGTTGTGCTGTGCTTCAAAACTTGTAAAATCGTTTCGCCATAGAATTTCCTGTTCTGCATGTCCATTTCTGACACTATTTTTTCATCACAAGATAGTTCACACATTATATTTAGCTGACGATTAAGTGCATAAACAGCAGGATTAAACCAATGTATTGCATTTGCAATTAACATCAACAATTTTATAAACAGGTCTTTTCGCCTGTAATGCATCATTTCATGAGCTAAAACCATGTCCAGTTCCGCATCTGCAAAATACATATTCGGAAGAACAATTACTGGCTTTATCACACCTATAAGCATAGGCGTATGAGCGGATACACTGATAATTATAGGTAGTTTACAGCCGATATCAGTAAAATATTTAGCTTTATGTAACACTAAACGACGATATTGCAGATATTTCATTGTGCTGATGATTATAAACAGAATAGCACCTAGTATCCATAGAGCCAGTAGAAATGGTGTGATGCTTTCAAGATACATCATTAACCGACTTGCAATTGGTGGAGTAATGGGCAAATTAGTATTATCTGCTTCACTATCACGCATATGCACACTAAGTGAATTATCAAACATCGGCGGTCTGATAAATTCAAGTGGTATATCTGTAGTCATCCCTTGTAATGCAAGGACAGGTGAAGTTTCCACTGTAGCGGGGCGCGGTATTAAATACGCCAAACTTATTGCAACGTGCGTACCGCCAAGCAAAAAGACAAGCGGAACAAGCAAGCAGTAGTAATGCCACGTTTTAGAAAACATCCTACCAGTAATCGGACGAAACAGAAGCAAAGCGATGAATACTACACTTCCTACAATACTGCTAGTGGTTAAAGCGATCAGTAGGTTCATTTAACATCACCATCCTTGCCAATACTACTTGCGAACCACTCCTGCAATTCGCTAACATCCGTATCGGTCATAGAGCCGTCCTCTGCAAGGGCAACCATAAAATTTTTAATGCTGCCCCCAAAGAGAGAAGATATTATGTTTCGTCCCTCCTGTTTTTGATAGTCCTCTAAGGTCGCTATTACACTATAATAATTTGCTTTTCCTTTCATTTCTTTGCAGAGAAAACCTTTTGATATTATCCTCTCCAACATTGTTGATATGGTGGGATTTTTCCAACCCTTGCTATCTTCAAAAATAGCAAGCAACTGGGCAACAGTTACAGGGGTAGCTAGTCCCCATATCGTTTGCATAAGTTCCATTTCCACATCGGAAAGTTTGCCTAATTTATTCATGTGCGCACCTCCAAAACTCACTCCGACGCAATGTCGGTGTGAAGTCATTGTATGACACAGTGTCGGATATGTCAATAGGGATTTGAAAAAATGGGGTCTTTCTAAAAATCTGTGGTTGAAAAAAAGACATAGCCCTACACAATAGGATGAATCAGCTACCCAAGCAAATTCACCCGGAGAGGAAAGGAAATGTCCATGACCTAGAGTAAAGCATATTAGGAATAAATACAAGAGATGTATAGAATATCCATGCAGGAGTATACTCCACCGACAGTGTAGAGGTAGGGCTGAAAATAGTCTTTGCTATAGCAGATAAAGAAACACGGCCAGTTGTCCAGTGTGCAAAAATAATCCATGTATACATGGGAACTACCCAAAAACATTAACATTCGGGACGCTGAACGGAGGCTCGGTAACATTTGAGCTAGAACATTGCAGATACCAGTGCAAGAGGTGCAACCTAACATTCATGGAAGAGTTTGAGCATCTTCTATGGCATAGCGGATTAACGACAGATGCCCGAAACTACGTCATATCCCAAATAGGCAACCAAACATTTACAGATATAGCAGCGGGATTAGGGCTTTGTGTGCAAACAATCGCAAATATCGTCAATGAATTTAGTGAAGGCGAAAGAGCGCAACGCCTGGAACTGCCATATCGCTTAAGAGATTATGAAGCCGCACTGGATTATTTGACAACCTGGGAATCATTTGTTCTTGAAAGTGGTTTGGACGAGATGGACAGCATCTTGCATACGGTGCAAAATTGGCTACCGTACATAATGAACCATTTCGTCTTCGCATAAGCAATGGTAAGACAGAAGGCATGAAGCATAAGCTACGGGTTTACGGGTTATTGATGCTATGGGCTATCATTATGGTGCAAATGCTGTTCAAACACGGACGAATTTTGCAACAAGGTTATGCCGACAATGTAGCATTGTTAAATTCCCTAATTCGCAAATAGCCCGTATGACTTTGATATGCGGGCTATTTTTCAACCAAGGCATCAAGACTAACTCCAAGCGCAACGGAAATTCTGTATAGCGTTTCAACAGAGAAATTATACCGCACTTTCTCGCTCTCTATTTGGCGAATGAAGTCATGCGAACGGTCAACGAGTTCCGCCAATTCAGCCGCAGTCATTTTCTGCTCCTTACGATATTTCTTTATGTTCTTGCGGATGGTGTCGTAAATTTTTTCATCATATTTGACAAGCTTCATGTTAGACATCACCTAACACAATTTTACAAAATAGCGTGATAAAAATATGTTAGGTAATCCCTCACATTTTTCTTGCTTTATGTTTGGAGGGCGTGATATAATTTGCATGAACAAGCATAGGCGGTGATGCTAAAACAGGCTTGATTTTTATAGAGACTTATAAATATCATAATGAAGGACATTGCGCAATTCAAATCATAAGGAATTTTATCAGATTTTTACAGAGAGTAGCTTTTCTAAGAAAGTTTACTTTTCCAGATAAGGCATAGAGAATCGTGTCATTGAAGGCGTTAAATTATTGTTTTGGAAACACATAGGAGAGTGCAAAATGGACACAAAGATTCCGTTGAATTATAAGCTATCACAGTACAATATCTTTCATCAAAACACGGATATACTATATGTATGGAATACATATAGTGGTGCATTATTGGAATTGGATAAAAAAAGTCAATTGTATATGAAAAATTTTTCTGGCTTTAACGATGGTAGTGACGAGTTTAATTTATTAAATAAACAGGGATTTATAGTTTATGATAAACTTGATGAGTTTGGACGAATCTGGATAGCAGATAAACAAGCTTTGTTCAACCCCAATCCTAGTGAATTGCGGTATGTGATTGCCGTCGGAATGGGTTGCAATTATTCCTGTGATTATTGCTTTCAAAGGATATCTAATAAGGTGCATGAGAAAAATGTTATGACATCAGAGATTGCCAAGGATGTTGCGGAGTTTATTTGCCAAGAACTTAATCAAACCCCAAGTGTAAAAAGCTTAAATATTTCTTGGTTTGGTGGCGAACCACTCCTTTATGTAGACATAATTGAAATTATTTCTCGTAGACTTATCGAACATACCAAAAACAAAGGCATCAAATATTCAGCAGGCATCATGACAAATGGTCGATTTTTGGATGCACCAACCGTGGAATTATTAACTGAACTTTGTGTTGAAAGAGCGCAAATTACGGTGGATGGTTTGAAAGATGTGTACTGCATTAGCAAGGGTGCTACCCCCGAAGATTTTGAAGCTGTCATAAACAACATTTGTTCAGCTTCTGAGAAGATTCGTTTGTCTTTAAGATTAAATATTCCAGATAATAATGCAGATAATGCTATAGCTATAACAAACTACTTATTGTCAAAATGCAATTCCATGGTTAAACCAAATATTTATTTTGCATTTGTTCGTGATTATCTTCTCTCACAAGAGCAACTGAAAAGCAAATATAAAGTCTATGTACAAAATTATTTCAAATGGCTGAATCGTTTGCTTGAAGACGGTAATTTAGACCAAATAAGTCCTATTTTCCCCAAACGTAAAAAAACTAGCTGTTGCCTTATTTCAGAAAAAAATGCCTGTATTGGTACATCTGGTGAGTTATACAGATGTGAACATAGATTTGGAGACTGTTCAATGATAATGGGAAACATATATCAAGGTCGTTTTTTTAATGAAAATGAAAAAGAGACAACTATGTATTACACTAAGCAAAGTAAATATTTAGTTAGCCAGTGTAAAGATTGTGCGTATGTTCCTATATGCATGGGGGGATGTCCCGACAATATTTTGCAAGGATTTACTGCCGAAGATTGTGAGGCATTTAAGGAAATGCAACTTAGATTAAAACTTATAGAGGGGGGTGTATCTATGAAATTACTTCTAAATGCAACAACTGAAGGCTATGACGAAATTCAAGGATGTTCTGACGATTGCATTTATTGCGACGATTGCAGTGATTGTATGTGCCATCAGTATCATGGTGTGCCATACTAAAAAAATGTTGTCATGTCTATATGGAAAGTGAGCTTCGTTCTCAAAACGAGATTAGAAACCTACTATTCATAAAAACAAATGTGCGATTTAGATGGTAAAATCAAAAGCTGGAATAACTATACCTGCATATGTTATTGCCATAATATTAAGGTAATAGCGTAGTAAATCAAGCGTACCAGTTTGACACGTTCGTAAGTGCATTGTGGGATATACAAGTTCTAAGCCACTTTTGAAAGGGAGATATTTCGATGGCAAAACATAAAAAAATTACAATTGACACACTTCGCGAAACTTTAGCTGAAATTGAAAAAGGTACGACGAACAGCCGTCGTACTATCAATGACATATTTGATTATCACGTAAGAAGTTTTATTAACGATGGCTCAACCATTGCGATTGCTACTGGAGTTGCTGGCTCGGCAACGGTAAACCGTGACTCTGTAGCCGTTAAGAGTACTATGTTAGCATTGGACGTAGTGGGCACGGGAACTGTATATGGAGCAGGTGCTGGGGCTTTAATTGGGGTATCTGCAATAGCCAAAGGCGTGGTCATTTCTACTGCTGGAACTGGGTTTGTTTTGGGTGCTACTAAAGGTTCGATTGTTCCCTTGGTAGGGACAGTGGCAGGTGGTCTCGTAGGTGCAGGTGCAGGTGTGATTGTGGGACTATGGACTGCAAAAAAGGTGCGAGAAGAAAAAAAAGAGTTGTATATGGAAGTGTTAAGTAAGAAGAACGCTATACTTTATCAACTTGGAAAAGAGAAGCATGAACTAGAATCGGAACCCGAACAGCTTCTGTTGCCTCAGGAAAATAGATATAGATATATACTCGGTTGCCTTACAACAATGAAACAGTTGGAGCAGTGTTTGGCAACATAATCTCATAAGAAACTACATTTGACTCGTAGATATTTTGACGGTGAAATATAAGGAAAAGTATGCCGTTTGGCATCGTATTCCAAACTGTAGAATAACCAACAGACCTCAGAAATCCCCTAGGGTGCAGATAACGAACACTCCAGGGGATTTTTTTGTTTGCGATATTTGAAAAAATGAAAAAAATCATTGACTAACACACTTAGATATATTACTATTAGACATATACCGAAAGGAGATAATTATATGGATAAATTATTACTTGGGTTGCTTATGTTGCAAAGGCTCACTGTATATGAATTGCGGAACATTATTAGCAAAAAATTGTGGGGCATTTGTAGCGACAGTACAGGAAGTATTCAGGCCGCTATAAAAAAATTACTGGTATCAGAAATGATTACCTATTCGGAATATGTGGAAAGGAGTGTAAACAAGAAAAGATACTCCATTACTGATAAAGGGCGCGAAGAATTTATGCAATGGGTTCAAATTCCGGCAGACCTAACAGGAACAAAAAATATGGAATTGGGAAAGTTACTTTTTATGGGAATGGTTCCGGCCGAAAAGCGTCATGAGTTGATTGATGAAATCATTGCCATTACAGAAAAGGAGCTTGCTCTACATTTGGAACTTCAATCCACTATACATTTACATGACGCTAAGAATGAATTTATGGCGTATTGGGAAAGTGACACCGAATATCGCGATGGTATCAAAAATGCTACACAAAATTCAAACGATTCTGAAAATATTAACGATATAACATATTTTCAAATGCTAACATTACAACATAGTATTGATTTCATGAAGTTTGAAATTGAATGGTTTAAGAATCTTAGGGCGCGTTCCCACTAAAGCGAGGAGCGAGTAGAATGAATGAGGTTAGCAAAATAAACGAAAGCTTGTTAAACAATTGCATGGACAAAATGATTAACAAAAAGCATGTTTTCGGTGCGGTATTGCGAGTTGAAAATGGTGATGCTTCGTTTTCGTGGACAGGGGCAAGAGGTGAAATGAAAGCCGATAGCAAATATCTTATTGCAAGCGTAACAAAATTATATGTCACAGCTGTGGTTATGGCACTTATTGAAGAACAAAAAATGAACCTTGATGATAAAATCTCAAAATATTTGCCAAGTCACTATATGGATAATCTTCATATTCTCCATGGTATAGATTACTCAAATGAGATAACGATTAAGCATCTTATTTCAAATACATCTGGGTTACGTGATTATTTCTTTTACAGAGAACCAGGCAAAATTTCTGCCGCTTCTTTATTATTTGAGGGCAACGACGATTCTTGGGATCTGGAGAAAACAATTCATTATGTAAAAAAGACAACACCTAAATTTGCACCAGGCAAAAAGGGTAAAGCTACTTATTCCGACACCAATTATCAGCTTTTAGGTAAGATTATTGAAATTGTAACCAAGAAAAATATAGAAACTATATTTAATGAATATATTTTCGATATAATTGGGCTTAGTGACACTTACGTATTTAAGGATATTTCAGACCATAAGCCAGTCCCGAGTTATTATAAGGATAAAAGACTATGGTTGCCTAAATATATGGCCTCAGTTTCAGTTGAGGGTGGCATCGTATCAACAGCCGAAGAAGTCATGATTTTTCTGAAAGCATTTTTTGAAGGCAAGTTCTTTCCAAGAGAAAAAATTGAGCATTTGAAGAAATGGAATTTGCTACTTCCTCCTCCGAGTGTGTTTTACTTTGGAATAGGGCTAGAAAAACTTTTTATTCCCCGTATTTTTTCGCCTTTCAAATCAATTGGTGAGGTTATTGGATTTTGGGGGCAAACAGGCTCTTTTGCCTGGTATAATCCAACTACCGATTTATTCTTTACTGGAACCACTAATCAAATTAGTGGAGCTGGACATCAAGTCGCGACAATGAGTATGATTAAAATAATCAAGTCAGTGTTGTAAGAGGCAAATTCAAAATAAGAGGTTGAAATTAAAATGGACAAAACAGCCATAAAAAATTACGCAGTAGAAGCACGTAAAAAACTAATCAAAGCCGTTAAGCTAAAAGCCAAACAACTTTATTTATTTGAAGATAGTAGAGAATCCATTACTCACGAAAAAGCACTTAAACTACTGGAAGTAGATGGTGTTTTTTTCACGCCCGAGCAATCACGAGCCAGACTTCATTTGGTTTCAGAATTGACTCAACAAGGCGAATCATATGACATAGAGACATACAACCGCATGATGGAGAACATAGCATATATATGGTTTAATCGTTTGATTTCCTTGCGGTTTATGGAGGTCAATAATTATTTACCCTCTAACATTCGCATATTGTCCAGCAAGGAGCAAGGCCGTATTGAGCCTGACGCCTTACGTGATGTTGAACTTCTTGACTATGTTGATAAAGAAAAATTGACGAAGCTTCGTGCTAACAAAGATTTTAACGCACCTGAAAAGTTATATAGACATATCCTCATAGCTCAATGCAATAAATTATCGGAAATTTTACCAGTAACATTCCAAGAATTAGACGATTATACTGAGTTGCTTCTCCCTGATATTTTGTTTTCAGCCGATGGTATTGTCCATGACCTAGTAAGTTCTATCCATGAGGATAATTTTAACATCAAAAACCAAGGGCAAATTGAAATAATCGGCTGGTTATACCAATATTACACTTCCGAAAAAAAGGATGAAGTATTTGCCTCGCTCAAAAAGAACGTGAAACTGAATAAAGATACAATTCCCGCCGCCACTCAACTTTTTACGCCAGAGTGGATTGTAAAATATATGGTGGAAAATAGTTTAGGGCGGCTTTGGCTAGAAAGATATCCAAACCAAGAGCTACGTATAGGTTGGAGATATTATGTAGATGAAGTTGAACAAGAACCGGATGTAGTTGCGCAATTGCTGCAATTTCGAGCCGAAACGCCAATAAAACGCCCAGAAGATATTAAGCTCATAGACCCCTGTATGGGTAGTGGTCATATTTTGGTATATGCTTTTGATGTATTGTACCAAATTTATGAAAGTGTCGGTTATTCCGCGAAAGAGATACCAAATTTGATTTTACAGCATAATATCCATGGTTTGGATATAGATAATAGGGCAGGTCAGCTTGCCTATTTTGCTTTAATGATGAAAGCACGAAGCTATAACCGCCGCTTTTTTAGGCAAGCGGTTGTTCCACAGCCAATGGTACATTCTGCTGGCGGTGACTTAGAACTTTCAGAATATGGTTCGTTGGTTAATGTAGATGAACTTGAAGAAAAACCGCATTTGCCAGATGAATATATTTTTGAGCATATCGACAAGCTAGTTAGTTATAAAAATAAGTTGCTAGGTTGGCAGTATCGCCGTTTGCTTGCGCAAAAATATGATATAGTGATTACTAATCCACCATATATGATGCCAGCCCCACTTCAAACGGAGTGGATCAAAAAAACTTACCCTAATAGCAAGAGTGATTTGTGTGTAGTTTTTATTGAACGCAATTTTGATTTGCTTAAACAAAGTGGATATTTGTCTATGATTACAATGCAATCATGGATGTTTTTATCAAGTTATGAGAAATTTCGTGAAAATTTGATTAAAGCGAAAGATATTGTAAATATGGTGCATTTAGGAGCAAGGGCTTTTGAAGAAATAGTAGGTGAAGTTGTACAGACTACGGCTTTTGTACTAAGAAATTTAGCTATTGATGGTTATTTGGGTACTTATTTGCGATTAGTTAATTATGCAGGACAACAGGAAAAAGAAAATGCCTTTACAAAAAATGAGAACAGATACATCTCGGGAAACGACTTTTCAGCGGTTCCTGGTTGCACTATTGCATATAGTGCAAGTAAAAATCTCTTAAAATCCTTTAAGTACGGTGAACTTATTGATAATATATCAAGCACACGACAAGGGATAATACCAGGTAATACAGAGGTTTTTTTGCGATTATGGTACGAAGTTAGCCATTTTCGGATTGGTTTTAATCATTCCGAAAATGGAGATATAAGCAAATTTGGTCTAAAATGGTTTCCTTATAATAAAGGTGGAGGATTTAGACGGTGGAATGGAAACATTGAGCATGTTATTAACATGGAAAATGATGGTTTTGATATCAAGTATGGAGGATTAAACAATAACTATCGCTTGCGTGAACCTGAATTTTATTTTAAGCCAGCAGTAACGTGGACAAAAATTACCAGTAGTGCTTTTTCGGCACGATATATGGGAGCGGGACATCTATTTGATATTGCAGGGTGCTGTATTTTTTCTTTGAATGAAAATGAAGAATATGTTTTAGGCTTTTGCAACAGCAAAGTGGCCGATACTCTATTAAGCATTATCAGTCCTACATTGAATTATGAAGTTGACCATATAAAAAAACTTCCGATACTGATAAATAATAAAGATGAAGTTTCTGCAATAGTTAAGGAAAATATCACCATATCAAAGATTGATTGGGACAGTTTTGAAACAAGTTGGAATTTTCAAGTACATCCATTGATTCAGCATAAAGTAGTAGAAGATTTTAAGGAGGGTGATGGCACTATCGAACAGGCTTTTAGCCGTTGGAAAATTGATACGAACAGGCGATTTGACCTGCTAAGAGCAAATGAAGAGGAGCTAAACCGCATTTTCATAGAAATTTATGGCTTACAAGATGAACTAGCCCCTGAAGTTGAAGATAAAGATGTAACAGTCTGCAAAGCCGATTTGGGGCGTGATATACGCAGTTTTATTTCATATGCCGTTGGTTGTATGTTTGGTCGCTACAGTTTGGACGAGCTAGGGCTTATTTTCGCTGGAGGCAAATTTGACCCCGAAAGATATAAAATTTTCAAACCCTCAGACAAAAATATTCTAGTTATAAACACCATTGACTACTTTGATGATGATATTGTGCTTCGTTTTACTGATTTTGTACGCATAGTTTATGGCGAAAATACGCTAGATGACAATTTGAATTTTATTGCCAATATTTTATACCCAACAGCAAACGGCACATCAAGAGAACGTATACGCCGTTATTTTCTTAACGATTTTTACAAAGACCATGTGAAGATGTATCAAAAACGCCCTATCTATTGGCTAATGGATAGCGGAAAAAAAGATGGTTTCAAAGCCTTTTTTTACTTACACCGTTACGATAAGTATACAATAGCGCGGGCACGGACAGAATATCTACTCCCTCTCCAGCGAAAATACGATGCGGAAATCAAGCGAATAGAATCGCAGATTTCAGGAACAAGTGAGGCCAGAATCAAAACAAATTGTCGCAAGCAAATCACCGCTCTTCAAGCGCGATTTGATGAATGCCGCGCCTATGACCAAGTGGTAGCATATATATCCTACCAGAATATTGAACTTGACCTTGATGATGGTGTAAAGGTGAATTATGCTAAATTTCAAGGCGTAGAAGTGCCAATGGATAATGGTAAAGTTGAGAGTATGAATTTATTGGGGAGGATATAAATAGTAGAGTGTCAATATTAGGGCGTGTTCCCACTAAAAGAAAATACAGATTTGCGCGACGATTTTTCGCCAGTTTTCGGCGGTATCGACGACGCGTGCTAGAGGCACGCTAGGAGATGCCGCCGGAAACTGGTGAAAATATCGACCGCAAAGATGTGTTTTCGTTAGTGGGAACACGCCCTAGACCAGTATCCAAATTTGCGTATAATGGGCGGGGCTGATAAAATGTAAATGATAGCCGGGAAAGAAACAACATAAGCCTATTTGGAAAGCTGCAATAATGAAAAAAGAATAGAGGTAACGATATGCCAGCACTAGATTTTCCACTGGAGCAACTAAAAAACTATAAAGGCACCAGCCCAATGCCCAAAGACTTCGATGCTTTTTGGGACAAAGCCATTAAAGAACTAGATGCACAACCCATGGTCTATGAATTGGAAGATGTAGAATTTTCCGCGCCAGGGGTAGTATGCAAGAACCTATACTTTACCGGGGTGGGCGGAGCGCGTGTATGTTGCAAATTTATTCGCCCGGAGACTGTTACTAAAAATCACCCGGCAATAGCCATGTTTCATGGGTATTCTATCAATTCTGGAGGGTGGCTGGAGAAGCTCCCGTATGCCTACGCCGGATATGCTGTTCTGGCTATGGATGTTAGGGGACAAATGGGGCTTTCTGAAGATAACCTGACTGTGCAAGGAAACACTTTGCGCGGTCACATAATCCGCGGGCTACAAGGAAATAATCCAGAAAACCTATTCTTCCGCAATGTGTTTTTGGATACAGCGCAAACTGCAAGAATTTTAATGAATATGGATTATGTAGACGAAAACCGCGTAGGTGCTACGGGCTGGTCACAGGGCGGAGGATTAACACTTGCCTGTGCTGCGTTGGAACCACGTGTAAAAATGAATGTCCCTGTCTACCCGTTTTTGTCCGACTATAAGCGTTCATGGGAAATGGATTTATTCAAAAACGCCTACGACGAACTTTCTTACTACATTCGTAACGTAGACCCGCGCCAAAAACACATGGATGAAATATTTGAGACGCTGGGATATATTGATGTTGCCAATCTGGCTTCAAGAATAAAGGGCGAAACTTATATGTTCATAACTCTGATGGATAACGTATGTCCACCAAGCACTCAATTTGCGGCATACAACAGAATTACCGCAAAAAAATCCAACGAGATTTACCCTAACCACGGCCATGAAGGCTTGCCGGACGCAGCAGAACTGATATACGAATTCTTTAAGAGATTGTAGTTACAGCTTGAATTCCCGGTTATCCTAGCGAGAGCGAACAAGCTTCTATAAAACACTTAGGAACTGTTCTTTACTCCAGACTCTAATAAACGAAATGATTTTTTGCCACAATCAATTTCAGATAATACACCATAAGGTAAGATACATTTGGGTTCTGTATGTCCGAAATTGACATTGTATAATATAGGCAAGTCGTGTCGATGGCTTTCCTTTCCGATAACCTGAATAAGTACTTGTTTATATTCTTCATAATATTTTTCGTGGTAAGGCTTTCCGAATATGATACCACTTATACGGTTGATTATGCCTTGTGCCGCTAGATTTCTTAGAATATATTTCACATCATTTGGTCGTGGACAATCTTCAGATGTCTCCAAAAAAAGCATAATTTCGTTCCATTCTTCCAAGGCAGGCCATATTTTTGTACCAAGTATCATTGGAAATACATCAATACATCCACCTAGAAGCCGTCCTTGTACAATTCCGGTTCCCTGCAATAGCTCAAAGCCTTTGTTATCATTTGTCATGGTTCGGGCAATTTTGCTATTGGATTCATCTGCCCATTCTACAAATTCAGAAGTCCAAATGGGGCTAGGGCTTATTGGAAGTGTAAGTGAAGGCTGAAATAACATATTTTGAATATGCTGTTTGGTGTATTCGTGCATTGCGACGTTTTCTGCAAATTCTACCAAAATGCAAGGGCCATAGAATGAAACAAGCCCTGCTTTATACATCATAAAATGATTTGAAGTTGTATCCGAATAGCCCATAAATATTTTTGGGTTATTTTTTATGACTTCAAAATCAATGTAATCCAGCAATCGTATGGTATCGTCTCCACCAGTCATGCAAATAATCGCTTTTATAGTGGTGTCCTTAAATGCGGCAATCAAGTCGCTGGCGCGAGCTTCTGGATGGTTGTCCAGATATTCAATGCCTTTTAAGGCATTTGGCATTGTAACAACCTTTAGACCAAATTCTGTTTCCAAACGATTTTTGCCTATTTCATACCGATATCTAAAATCAGGTTCACCACCGATTCCCGACGAAAGCGATATAATGGCAACAGTGTCATTTTTAGATAACCTAGGGGCTTTAATCATTGGTCTGTTTGTTGTATTTGTTCATTTTTTATCATGCCTTCCTTATGTCTGATTTCTTATGAATTACACATCAATATCGCATCTCTATTAGTCACGAGTTACGCACTTTGTTTATTACAGCCAAAGGCAAAATCTGCTGAACGGCAGGCTTGGTGCTATAAAAACCTTGATAATACCATGTCGTTTGACAACCATTGTTTTCCTTGATTGTACG
>Ga0123355_10001217_pt1 | contig 35838 bp, 29 predicted proteins | sample TergutEmb28metaG_3_FD_89872 | JGI IMG/M metagenome (GOLD analysis project Ga0123355, IMG submission 89872) | Embiratermes neotenicus P1 segment gut microbial communities from Petit-Saut dam, French Guiana - Emb289 P1 | ecosystem: Host-associated > Arthropoda: Insects > Digestive system > Gut ...
GGGAAGCTGACTTGCCCGGCGTGAGTGCGCAGCTGCGTGGCGCGCTGGGTGAAGAGCACGGTGAGCTCGCGCCGGGTCACCAGTGGAATGAGCACCGCCGCAGGCAGCGGTTCGGGCGGAATGTTGCGGCGCTCGCCGCCGGGCTCAAATCGACCGGGGTAGAGCCACGCTGCCGGGTCATGACGTGGCCTCGTGCCCGAGAGCCGCGCGCGGATGACCTGCGCCCAGTCGGGCCTCGCTGCGGATGTGGCGGCCTCAGTCCCTAAGGTTGCATCCTGCATCGCGAGTGCCGCCTCGGGAGCTTCAGCCGCCGCCGCTGGTGCCGCCCTTGATGCCCCCGCCGGTGAGCTCGGCCGGATCGAGGAGCGTCGCGAGCTCCTCGCGCGACAGGTTGGTCATCTCAGCGGCCACCTCGCGGATCGGCCGGCCCTCCGCATACGCCTTCTTGGCGATCGCAGCGCCCCTCTCGTAACCGATGACGGGATTGAGCGCCGTCACGAGGATGGGATTGCGATCGAGCGCTTCGGCAATGCGCGCCGCGTTCACCTTCAACCCCGCGATCGCGCTGTCGGCGAGCACCCGCGTGACCTGCGCCAGCAGGCGGATGCTCTCGAGCAGATCGTGCGCGATCAGCGGCAGCATGACGTTGAGCTGGAAGTTACCGGACTGCCCGGCAAGCGTGATGGTGGTGTCGTTGCCGATCACCTGCGCGGCCACCATGGTGGTCGCCTCGGGGATCACCGGATTGACCTTGCCGGGCATGATGCTGCTGCCCGGCTGCAGCGCAGGCAGCGCGATTTCACCCAAGCCGGCCAGCGGCCCGCTGTTCATCCACCGCAGGTCATTGGCGATCTTCATCAGGCTCACCGCGATCACCTTGAGCTGACCGGAGAGCTCCACCGCGGTGTCCTGGGTGGACAGCGCCTCGAAATAGTTGCGCGCCGGCACGAACGGCACGCCGGTGAGCGCGGCCAGCTCCTCTGCGAATCGTTGGCCGAAATCCGCATGGGCGTTGATGCCGGTGCCGACGGCGGTGCCGCCCTGGGCTAGCGCCAGCAGTCGCGGCTCGACCGCCTGGAGCCGCGCGACGCCATGCTCGATCTGGGTGCGCCAGCCCGACAGTTCCTGGCCGAACGTCACCGGCATGGCATCCATCAGGTGCGTGCGGCCGGTCTTGACGATGGCGCCGATCTCGCGTTCCTTGCTCGTCAGCACCTCGCGCAGGTGCGCGAGCGCCGGCAGCAGGTTGCGGCGCACGGCGAGCGCGGCGCTCACGTGTATGGCGGTCGGGATCACGTCGTTGCTGCTCTGGCCCATGTTGACGTGATCATTGGGATGCACCGCCGAGCCCAGTCGCCGGCTCGCCAGCGCCGCAATGACCTCGTTGGCGTTCATGTTGGTGCTGGTGCCCGAGCCCGTCTGAAACACATCGAGCGGAAAGTGACGGTCATGGGAGCCGCTGGCCACTTCAGCCGCCGCGGCATCGATGGCAGCGGCGACGTGCGCGTCGAGGAGCTTGAGACGCTCGTTGGCCCGGGCAGCGGACTGTTTCACCAGCCCCAGCGCGGCGATGAACTCGTGCGGCATGGTCAGGCCGCTGATCGGAAAGTTCTGCACGGCGCGCTGCGTCTGCGCGCCCCACAGCGCCTCAGCCGGTACTTTGAGCTCGCCCATGCTGTCGTGCTCAACCCGGAAAGAACTCGTCATGCATGCACTCCGCGACTGCACCGCCGGCCACGCGGCCATATGCGCTATATGCGCTATGATAGCAACGCATGTCCGGAAGCCCCAGTGACTCACTGCCGGCGCTCGAGGCGCTGTCGCCGGTCGATGGGCGCTACCGCGCCGCCACTGCCCCGCTGCGCGGGCTGCTTTCCGAAGCCGGGCTGATCCGTGAACGCATCCGCATCGAGGCCCACTGGTTGCTGCATCTGACGACGGCAGTGCCGCAGCTGGCCGGGTCGCAGCTCGCCCCGGCGGTGCGCGAGCGCGCGCGGCAGCTGGCGCAGGAGCCGGACAACGCCGCAGCGGTGGCGGTGAAGGCCATCGAGGCGCGCATCAATCACGACGTCAAGGCGGTCGAGTACTACGTGCGCGAGCAGCTGGCGGCCGCCGGCGCCGGTGTCGCCACCCTCGAGCTGGTGCACTTCGGCTGCACCTCCGAGGACATCAACAACCTGAGTTACGCGCGGCTGCTGCAGGCGGCGCGCGCCACACTGCTGCCGGTGCTGGAAGCGCGCAGCCGCGAGCTGACGCAGCTCGCGCACCGTTACGGCGACACCGCCATGCCCGCCCGCACCCACGGCCAGGCTGCCAGCCCCACCACGCTCGGCAAGGAGATGGCGAACTTCGCAGCGCGCCTGAGGCGCGCCCGGCGCCGCTGGGCATCCGTCAGCATCCTCGGCAAATGCAACGGCGCGGTGGGAAATTTCAACGCCCACGTCGTGGCGGTGCCGCAGGCCGACTGGCCGGCGATCGCCGAGGCGTTCGTCACCTCACTGGCACTCGAGTACAACCCCTGGACGACACAAATCGAGCCGCACGACTGGATCGCCGAATACTGCGATGCGGTCGCGGCCGCGAACGTGGTGTGCATCGACCTGTGCCGCGACGTGTGGGGTTATATCTCGCTCGGCTACCTGCGCCAGCGCGCGGTCGCAGGCGAGGTCGGCTCCTCCACCATGCCGCACAAGGTGAACCCGATCGACTTCGAGAACGCCGAAGGCAACAGCGGTGTCGCCAACGCCCTGCTGCGGCACTTCGCCGACAAGCTCCCCCTGTCGCGCTGGCAGCGCGATCTCACCGACTCGACCGTGCTGCGCAATCTCGGCGTGGCGCTCGGCCACACGCTCATCGCCTGGAACGCGCTCGGCCGGGGACTTGCCAAGATCGAGGCCGACCCCGCGCGCATGGCGGCCGACTTCGCCGCCGCCTGGGAGGTGCTCGCGGAGGCGGTACAGACGGTGCTGCGCGCGGTAGGCGTGCCCGGTGGCTACGAGAAGCTCAAGGACTTCACCCGCGGCCGGGCCGTCGATGCCCCGACGCTGGCCGCCTTCATCGACACCCTGCCGCTCGGTGCCGCCGAAAAGGCCCGTCTGCGCAGCTTGAGCCCCGCCGATTACACCGGGCTCGCGGCAGAGCTGGCGCGCCGGATATAGGGGCCAGGCCCCGGTCGACATCCGCTGCCGAGCACGGCCAGCGCGCCGCCCGCCGCGGCTGAGCCTGCGGCGTTCGCTCGGCGGATTTCCTCCGGCCGCCAACGGCGACGGTTACACTGTTGCCCATGGCTCGCAGTCCTGACATCACCGTCGCGGCCATCACGGAGACCGCCGGCCGCTTCCTGGTGGTCGAGGAGCGCGTCAACCACCGGCTGCTGTTCAACCAGCCGGCCGGTCACGTCGAGCGCGGTGAAACGCTGCTGGCGGCGGTGACGCGCGAAGCGCGTGAGGAGACCGCCTGGAGCTTTCACCCGCGGGAGCTGGTCGGCGTGTACCTGTGGCGCAACCCGGTGAGCGGCCGTGCGGTGCTGCGCTTTGCCTTCACCGGCCCGGTCACGCAACACGATGCGGCGCAGCGCCTCGATCGCGGCATCGTGCGCACGCATTGGCTGACGCGCACCGACCTCGAGGAGCGCCACTCCCGGCTGCGCAGCCCGCTGGTGTTGCGCTGCGTGGACGACTACCTCGCCGGCCGGCGGGGACCACTCGATGCGGTGGCACAGCTGGATTTCAGCACCGCGGCCAGCGTCACCCTGGCCTCTGGCCTGCCGGCCAACGGGGCCATCACGCCCATCGCGCTCTGAGCGCCGCCGCCCGCGGCCGCCGCCGCGGCGGTGCTGGTGTGAGGTGCGTTAGAATTCGCATGTGCCTGCGCCTGCACCCCCCTCCGCTTCCGCCCGCGTGATCGTCGGCCTCTCCGGCGGCGTCGATTCCACCGTCGCGGCACTGCTGCTACGCCGCTCCGGCTGGGACGTACAGGGCCTGTTCATGAGCAACTGGGAGGAGGACGACGATGCGTACTGCACGGCCGCGCAGGATTTCCAGGACGCGCGCGCAGTGGCGGCGGAGCTCGGCATTGCGCTGCACCGCGTGAGCTTCGCGCGCGAGTACCGCGAGCACGTGTTCGCCCACTTCCTGCGCGAGCACGCGCACGGCCGCACGCCCAACCCCGACGTGCTGTGTAACCGCGAGATCAAGTTCGGCGTCGCGCTCGCGTGGGCGCGCCGCCTGGGCGCAGCGCATTTCGCCACCGGGCACTACGCCCGCCTGGTGCCGGCGCCCGACGGCACGGCTCTCTGCAAGGCGCGTGATGCCCTGAAGGATCAGAGCTACTTCCTGCACGCGGTCGCGCGTACTCACCTCGCGCAGACGCTGATGCCGCTCGGCGAGCTCGAGAAGCCCGCGGTGCGCGAGCTGGCGCGCCGTGCGGGGCTGCCGGTGTTCGACAAGCGCGACAGTACCGGCATCTGCTTCATCGGCGAGCGTCCGTTTCGCGAATTTCTCGGGCGCTTTCTGGTCCGCACTCCTGGCCCCATCGAATCGTCCGAAGGTGAGCGCCTCGGGATGCACCAGGGACTCGCCTTCTATACGCTCGGCCAGCGCAGCGGCCTCTACATCGGCGGCCGTTCCGGCCGCGCGGAGCAGCCGTGGTACGTGGCCGCCAAGAATGCCGCACGCAACACGCTGGTGGTGGTGCAGGGACACGACCATCCACTGCTGTGGAGCTGCGCACTGACGGCCGGCGGCTGGCACTGGCTGGCGCCGCCGCGACATGAGCCCTGCCGCTGCAGCGTGAAAGTACGCTACCGCCAGAGCGATCAGGCCGCCCGGCTCGAGCCGCTCGCGGACGGCCAGGTACGCGTTGTCTTCGAGCAGCCGCAGCGCGCGGTAACACCCGGTCAGTATGCGGTCGCGTATGAGGGTGAGCGCTGTCTGGGCGGGGGTGTCATCGAGTCCGTAACGCCCGCGCTCCGTCAGCGTGCGGCCGCCTGACAGCTCAGGCAGCAGCGCCAGCGCCGCCCTCGTATAATTACGCGCTCACGGTGGAGGCACGCATGACCGACAGCTTCCGGGCGCGCTCGACACTCAACTGCGGCGATCGCACCTATGAGATCTGGAGCCTCGGCGCCCTGCCGCAGGACAAGCTCGCACGCCTGCCCTACTCGCTGAAGGTGCTGCTCGAGAACCTGTTGCGCTGCGAGGACGGCGTGAACGTGACGCGCGCCGATATCGAGGCGCTGCTCGAGTGGGACCCGGGGGCGACGCCTTCCCACGAGATCGCTTTCACGCCCGCGCGAGTCATTCTCCAGGACTTCACCGGCGTACCGTGCGTCGTCGACCTCGCGGCGATGCGTGCTGCGATCGTGCACCTCGGAGGCAAGGCCGAGCGCGTCAACCCCCTGAACCCGGCCGAGCTCGTCATCGACCACTCCGTGCAGGTCGACGAGTACGGCACGCCCGGGGCGCTCGCCGCCAACGCGGCCATCGAGTTCACCCGCAACCGCGAGCGTTATGAATTCCTGCGCTGGGGCCAGACGGCGTTCCGCAACCTGTCGGTCGTGCCGCCGAGCACCGGCATCGTTCACCAGGTCAACCTCGAGTATCTCGCGCGCGTTATCTTCGACACCGACAGCAAGGGCACGCGCAGCGCCTACCCCGACACTCTGGTCGGCACCGACTCGCACACCACCATGATCAACGGCCTGGGCGTGCTGGGGTGGGGCGTGGGCGGCATCGAGGCCGAGGCGGCTATGCTTGGCCAGCCGGTCACCATGCTCATCCCGCAGGTGATCGGCTTTCGCCTCGACGGACGCCTGCAGCCGGGCGCGACCGCCACCGATCTCGTGCTCACCGTCACCGAGATGCTGCGCAAGAAGGGTGTGGTGGACAAGTTCGTCGAGTTCTTCGGCGACGGCCTCGCCAACCTGCCGCTCGCCGACCGCGCCACCATCGCCAACATGGCGCCCGAGTACGGCAGCACCTGCGGCATCTTCCCCATCGATGAAGAGACCGTACGCTACCTCGAGTTATCCGGCCGGCCGCGCGAGCGCGTGGCACTGGTGGGCGCCTACGCCCGCGCGCAGGGGCTGTGGCGCCAGGCGGGCGCGAAGCCTGCGCGTTATACCGACGAGCTGGAACTCGACCTCGGCAAGGTGGAGCCGAGTCTCGCCGGTCCGCGCCGTCCGCAGGACCGCGTGCCGCTGCGCAGCGCCAAACAGATCTACGAGGCAAATGCGAAGAAGGCCGCCGACGAACGCGCGGCACGCAAATCCGCCGGCAAGGGTGTCGCAGCAGCGAAGCTCAACGGACAGAGCGTCGACCTCAAGGACGGCGCGGTGCTGATTGCCGCCATCACCAGCTGCACCAACACTTCCAACCCCTCGGTGATGCTCGGCGCGGGGCTCCTCGCCCGCAAGGCGCGCCAGCGGGGTCTCATCACCAAGCCGTGGGTCAAGACCAGCCTCGCCCCCGGCTCGCGCGTGGTCACCGATTATTTCGAGAAGGCGGGTGTGCTCGATGACCTGAACGCACTGGGATTCGATCTCGTGGGCTACGGGTGCACTACCTGCATCGCTGCGGGTACCTCCGTACTTCTGGCCAATGGTACGAGCCGCCGGATCGAATCCCTGCCCGTCGCAGGAGGAGTGCGCCTGTTCGGTCCGACGGCCGAATGCCGCCTGGCGATGGCCACGCAAATCCAGATGATGGTGCAGGGTGAGCGCGAGTGCGTTTCTCTCGTGTTGCAGGACGGTCGGCGGTTGGTCTGTACCGAGGATCACGAGATCCTGTGCGCCGACGGTCGCTGGGTGCCCGCCGGAGAGCTGGTGCCCGGACGAGACCGTGTCGTCACAGGTCTGGAGGCGCCATTGGATGAACCCGGACCCGACGAGGCGGGTTACGAGCTGCGCGCAGGTGAGATGAGTTTTGGCTTTGCCAACGAGCATGAGCGGGCCCGCAGTCTCGCTTTCGCCCGTGTGGTTGGGCATCTCATCAGCGACGGTTCGATCAGTCTTCTGGGTCAGGGACGCATGGATATGGGCCAGGCCCTCGACCGTGAGGCTGGGCTGGACGATATCGAGCTGCTGACCGGCAAGCGTCCAGTCGCCAAGCGCTACGATCCGCGGAAATGGAGCATCGTCCTGCCGCGCGAGTTGACCGCAGCGATCGCCGGGCTCCCGGGCGTACGCAGGGGACGGCGCATCCAACAAGCTCCCGCCCTGCCTGAGTTTGTCCTGGATGAGGGATGCCCGGTTGCGCTGGTGCGCGAATTCCTCGCGGCCCTCTTCGGCGCCGATGGGCATGGACCGGTCCTGCAACGCCAAGGCGAGCGCGAAGCCACTGCGATCTTGAAGCCACCTGCGTACGCCCAGAGTGCCAAGCCCGAGCACGTGGAAGCCCTCAAAGAGGTCATGCAGGAGATCACACGACTGCTGGTGCGATGCGGCGTGAAGGCGCGAGGGGCGCAGATCTACACCTATCCCACGCGTCGCGCGGCATCGAGCTATCCCGCCGCTCGGGACGGCGCCGAGCGAATTGAGGTCCGCCTCGTTCTGCCCGAAGGTCTCTCCTTTGTCGAGCGCGTCGGCTTCCGGTACTGCGTTGACAAGGCTTTGCGGGCGAGCGCTGCAGCGGTTTATTGGCGCACCATCGACACCATCAACCGACAGCGCCTGTGGATGGCGGATCGCATCGAGGCGCTGCATCAGAACTATGACTTCACCTTTCAGCAGACGCGCCGGGTCGCGGCGGCGGAGTTGATGACGCTGCAGACGGCGTTGCTCCCGCACTACGCGCTTCTCGAAGGGCACGACCGCTTCGACCGCCTGCCCGGCAGCCACAGCCACCAGCGGTTCAGACCCCTGCATCGCGAGAGCTGCGACTTCCCCGCGCCAGCGGAGCTCTTCAGAGAGATCGGCGTGCGCCACTGGTTCGCACCGCTGCAGCCGCGCGCACGCGCGGACCGCAGCAAGGGCTATTGCGCAGACAAAGAGATGTTGACCCTGCCCACCCTGTCTTTGCAGGTCACCGATGTGCGCCCTGCCGGCACTCGTCGTGTGTTCGACCTCGCGGTGAATGACCTGCACGCCTTCGTCGCTGGAAATGTGGCAGTGCACAATTGCATCGGAAATTCCGGCCCCCTGAAGCCCGAAATCTCCGCCGCCGTCAAAGCCGGAGACCTGACAGCGGCCTCCGTACTCTCCGGCAACCGCAACTTCGAAGGCCGCGTGCATCCGGAGACGCGCATGAACTTCCTCGCCTCGCCGCCGCTGGTGGTGGCGTACGCGCTCGCCGGCACGCTCGACATCGATCTCACCCGCGAGCCGCTCGGCACCGGCAAGGATGGCAAGCCCGTGCACCTGGCCGACATCTGGCCGAGCGATACGGAGGTGCAAGAGCTGCTGACACGCTCCATCGATTCGGAGATGTTCCGCAAGAGCTACGCCAGCGTGTTCAAGGGCGACGAGAACTGGGCGAGCATCAAGGTGCCCGCGGGGCAGCTGTATACCTGGGACGCGAAGTCCACCTACGTGAAGCACCCGCCCTACTTCGAGGGCATGACCATGACACCGGCGCCGCTCAGCGACGTGCGCGGCGCGCGCGTGCTGGCGCTGCTCGGCGACTCGGTCACCACCGATCACATCTCCCCGGCGGGCAACATCGCGCGGAGCAGTCCGGCGGCGCGTTATCTCATCGAGCAGGGCGTCGAGCCGAAGGATTTCAACTCCTACGGCGCCCGCCGCGGCAACCACGAGGTCATGGTGCGCGGCACCTTCGCCAACATCAGGTTGCGCAACCTCCTGGTGCCGGGTGTCGAGGGCGGCGTCAGCGTGCATCTGCCGGATAGCGAGCAGGGCTCGGTCTACGACGTGGCGATGCGCTACCAGCGCGAAGGCACGCCGCTGCTGGTGATCGCCGGCCGCGAGTACGGCACCGGCTCCTCGCGCGACTGGGCCGCCAAGGGCACCATGCTGCTCGGCGTAAAGGCGGTCATCGCCGACAGCTACGAGCGCATTCATCGCTCGAACCTGATCGGCATGGGCGTGGCGCCGCTGCAGTTCATGCCGGGACAGAATGCCGGCACTCTGGGTCTGACCGGGCGCGAGGTGTTCGACATCGCGGGGTTGAGTCAGCCCGAAGCGCGCGAGGTCACTGTCACCGCCACGCCGCCGGACGGCAAGCCGGTGCAGTTCAAGGCGCGGGTGCGCATCGACACGCCCAAGGAACGCGAGTACTACCGCCACGGCGGGATCCTGCCGTACGTACTGCGGCAACTCGCCTCAACAGGCAGCTCTGCCTGACCGGTCCACTCCCGTCGCCTCAGCCGGTCACGCTGCCCTCCGCGGCGCGCGTGCTCGCGCTGTTCGATCTCGACGGCACCATCACACGGCAGGACACCCTGCTGCCGTATCTGTGCGGCTTCCTGCGGCAACAGCCGGCCCGGCTGCTGCGCCTGCCCCAGGGGCTGGCACCACTTGCCCGCTTCGCGCTCGGGCGTGCCGACCGCGGCGAGCTCAAAGCCGGCTGGATCCGCACGGTGCTCGGCGGCTCTACGCGCACGCAGCTCCAGGCGTGGACGGCGCGCTTCGTGCCGCCACTGATCGGTCATGGGCTCATCGCGGATGCGGTTGCGGCGATCCAGGCGCATCAGCGTGCCGGCGACCGCCTGGTGCTCCTTTCCGCGAGCCCCGACCTGTACGTCCCGGCCATCGGCCGCGCCTTGGGATTCGACCAGGCCGTGTGCACGGGAGTTGAGTGGAACGGGGAACACCTGACGGGGCGGCTTTCGACACCCAACCGGCGCGGGGCGGAAAAGGCGCGCTGCCTCGAGGCGCTGCGGCAGCAGTATGCGCCGCAGCAGATCGTGGCCTACGGCAACGCCGCGGGCGACCTCCAGCACCTGGCGCTCGCGGATCGCGGCACACTGGTCAACGGCTCACCGCCGGCGCGTTGGGCCGCGGCGCGCCTCGGTGTCGCCTGCCGCACCTGGCGTTGAACGGCCCGGAGTGAGCGCTACATCGACGTGCGGATCTGCCACAGCTCCGGAAAGAACTTGAGCTCCAGCGCCTTGGTGAGATAGGCCACGCCGCTGGTGCCGCCGGTGCCGGGCTTGTAGCCGATGATGCGCTCCACCGTCTTCAGGTGGTGCGCGCGCCAGAGCTGGAAGTTGTGATCGAGGTCCACCAGGCGCTCGGCGAGCTCGTACAGATCCCAACCATGACCCTGCTCGGCGTTGTGATAGACGCCGAGCCAGGCGCCGGCGATCTGTTTGCTCGCCTGATAAGGCTCGCTGAAATCCCGGTCCAGGTAGTTCTCCGGTATGCCGTAGCCGCGGCGGCTGAGCAGACGCAGCACCTCGTCGTAGAGCGACGGCGCGGCGAGCGCGCGTGCCAGGGCCTCGTGGGCGAGCGGCTCGCGCTCGTGCACCTTGAGCATGTCGGCATTCTTGTTGCCGAACAGGAACTCGAGCATGCGGTACTGCAGCGACTGAAATCCTGAGGACCGTCCGAGCGCGTTGCGAAACGCGGTATATTCCGAAGGCGTCAGCGTCGAGAGCACGTCCCACACCGAGATGAGCTGCGTCTGCGTGCGCGAGATGCGCGCCAGCATTTTCAGCGCCGGGTCGAGATCGTCACGCCGCACGCACTCGAGCGCCGCGGTGAGCTCGTGCAGCATCAGGCGCATCCACAGCTCCGACACCTGGTGCACGATGATGAACAGCATTTCGTTGTGCTCGCTCGACAGCGGTTTCTGCGCGACGAGCAGCTTGTCGAGGTGCAGGTATTCGCCGTAGGACAGCGAGGCACCGAGATCCCAGTGCACCCCCTCGTCCGACAGGTCTACGCGCCCGGACTCTTCGTGTTGACGGGTGCCCATGCGCAACGATGGTACACGCAGGCGGCGCCACGGCAACACCGGCGCCGCCGAAGGCTTAACGGCGGCACAGGGAATCCGCTAGGATCGCGCGCCTGTGCCGCACGAGAGCCGCCTGCAACGCATCGTGACCCGCCCGATTCTCGAAGTCCGCGACCTGGTGAAGGTGTACCCCGCTGCCACGGCTGTCGCCGGGGTTTCCTTCAGCGTGCCCGAGGGCATCTGCTTCGGGCTGCTCGGCCCCAACGGCGCCGGCAAGACCACCACGGTCGAGATCATGGAGGGGATCCTGCCGCCGACCTCGGGCGACGTGCGTTACCGCGGCGAGCCTCTTGGTGCGCGCTTTCGCGAGGAGGCCGGCATCCTGTTCCAGAAGACGGCGCTGCAGGACTTTCTCACCGTGCGCCAGTCGATCGCCCTGTTCCGCGGGCTGTACGACCGCGGCCTGGACGTCGAGGAGGTGATCCGGCTGTGTGCGCTCGAGAAGCTCGCCGCCCGTGACAGCCGCAAGCTCTCCGGCGGCCAGCAGCAGCGGCTGCTGCTCGCGATCGCACTCGTCAACGACCCGGCGGTGCTGTTCCTCGACGAACCGACCACCGGTCTCGACCCGCAGGCGCGCCGCAATTTCTGGGAGCTGGTGCAGTCCATCAAGGCGCAGCGCAAGACCATCATTCTCACCACCCATTACATGGAAGAGGCCGAGCTGCTGTGCGATGAGATCGTGATCCTCGATCGCGGCCGTATTGTCGCGCAGGGGCCGCCGCGGCGGCTGTTGCATGAGCACTTCGCGGAGGTGCTGCTGGAGCTGCCACGCCAGGAGTTCCCGCCCGCGGCGCGCACCCTACCGCTCAACATCCTCGATGCCAGCGATCGCGTGGAGATCACCACCGACGACCTGGAGGGGACCTTGCGCACGCTGCTCGAGGCAAAGGTGCCGCTGCACAACCTGCGCATCCGCCCGGCCAACCTCGAGGACCTGTTCCTCGAGCTCACCGGAACGGAGCTGCGCCCGTGATCCGGCGGCTGCTGTCGGTGCTGCACGCGCGCAACCTCGAGTTCCTGCGCGATCGCAGCACGCTGATATTCACCCTGCTGTTGCCGGTCGCACTGGTGATCGGCATGGGTTTCGTGTTCGGCGGTCCCGAGCGTCCGCTGTTCAAGGTCGGCGTGCTCGCCGACCACATCGACCGCCAGGCCCACCCGTTCCTGCGCGAACGGTACGTCGAATTCGTCGCCCTGCCGGAGCAGGCCGCGGCGCTGCAGAAGCTGACCCATCAGCAGATCGACCTGCTGCTGGAGCTGCGCGACCCGCCGCGCTACTGGGTGAACACCGACTCGCCCAAGGGCTACATCGCCGAGAAGCTGCTGCTCGCCGCCGCCCCGGGCGCGCACCGTGAGCCGGTCACCGGCGCCGCACTCCGCTACATCGACTGGCTCTTTCCCGGGATCCTCGGGATGAACATGATGTTCAGCTGCCTGTTCGGCGTCGGCTACGTGGTGCTGCGCTACCGTAAGAGCGGTTTCCTCAAGCGCCTGCACGCCACGCCGCTCAGCGCGTTCGAGTTCCTGAGCGCGCAGGTGCTCTCGCGCCTGGCGCTGATCCTGCTGGTCACCGCCATCCTTTACGTGGGCATCGGCGCCATCATCGGCTTCCACAGTGCCGGCAGCACGCTGCTGCTGATCCTGCTCGCGGTGCTCGGCGCGCTGTCGATGATCGCGCTCGGCCTCACGATCGCCGCACGCTTCTCGAGCGAGGAGCTGGTCGGGGGACTGCTCAACCTGCTCACCTGGCCGATGATGGTGTTGTCAGGGATCTGGTTCTCGCTCGAGGGCTCGCCGCGCTGGGTGCAGTGGGCCGCGCACGTCTTCCCGCTCACGCACGTGCTGGATGCCGCCCGTGCGGTGATGCTCGATGGCGCGGGCCTGGTACAGATCGCCCCGCACCTGCTGTTTCTGGGCGCCACCGCGCTCGCCTTTCTCGCCTTTGGTGCCTGGTCGTTCCGCTGGCGCATCGACTGACCGCCTCTTGAGGAGTCTTCGCAGTGCGTTTCCTGAGTGACAATACCGCGAGCGTCAGTCCCGAGATCCTCGCCGCGCTCGCGGCCGTTAATCATGGCCGCGTGCACTCCTACGGTGACGACGAGTGGACCGCGCGCCTCGACCGCGCCTTCAGCGACTACTTCGGCACGGAGGTGCGCGCCTTCGTGGTCACCACCGGCACGGCGGCCAACGCGCTCGCTCTCGCGGTCCTCTCTCCGCCCTACGGCGCGATCTTCGCCCATGAGGAAGCGCACCTCGAGACCGACGAATGCGGCGCGCCCGGCTTCTTCACCGGCGGTGCGCAGCTCGCGCTGCTGCCAGGCGAACACGGGCGTATCGCGCCCGCGACCTTCGCCGCCGCCCTCGCCGCCCACCCGACCCACCTGCACAGCGTGCAGGCGGCGGTGCTGTCCCTGAGTCAGGCGACCGAGCTCGGCACCGCCTACCGGCCCGACGCCATCGCCGAGCTCGCCGCGACCGCGCACGGTCGCGGACTCAAAGTTCACATGGACGGCGCGCGCTTCGCGAACGTGGTCGCCTTCCTCGGCTGTCACCCCGGCGACATCAGCTGGCGCGCCGGCGTCGATGTGCTTTCCTTCGGCGCCACCAAGAACGGCGCCATGGGCGCGGAAGCGGTGGTGTTCTTCCGCCCCGAGCTCGTGCGCGACTTCGAGCGGAACAGGAAGCGCAGCGCGCACCTGCACTCGAAGTCCCGCTACGTCGCGGCGCAACTGCTCGCCTACCTCGAGGCCGACCTGTGGAGACGTAACGCCCAGCGCGCCAACGGCTTTGCCCAGCGCATCGCGCGTGCCGCAGGTGTCGCGCTGCTGCACCCGGTCGAGGCCAACGAGGTGTTCGTGCGGCTGGGCGCCGAGCGGCGCCAGCGGCTGCGCGCCGGCGGGTTCGAGTTCTACGACTGGGGCCCCGCAAGCTGCGGTGAGGCTCGTCTGGTAGTGTCGTGGGATCAGCCCGAGGAGGACGTGCACGCGCTGTGCGAAGCGCTCACACGCTTGTGACCTGCAGCTGCCGGCCCGTGTAACCTGCAGCTCACGACGCCAGTGACCCGCAACTCCCGACGCCTGTGCTCTACAGCTCGCGCAGTCCTGCCGTCACCGGGATGCGCGCAGCGCGCACGGCCGGGAACAGCCCGCCGATGAAGCCGATCGCCAGCGCCCACTTCAGGCCGCTCCACAGCAGCGCGGGCGAGACCTTGAAGTTGAAGACCACCTGGCTGAAGTTCTGCCCGAGAGTGGATGCGGTGTAGTTGTCGAACAGCAGCCAGGCGACCGCCGCGCCGATTGCCCCGCCGAGCAGCGCCAGCAGCATGGTCTCGATCAGCACCGAGACGACCACCGGCAAACCACGAAAGCCGATCGCCCGCAGCGTGGCGATCTCGCGCGCGCGCGCCGCCACCGCCGCGTACATGGTGTTGAGCGCCCCGAAGACCGCACCGACGGCCATGATCGCGCCCACCACCGTGCCGAGAATGCGCAGCAGCCGCGCCAGCCGCTCGGATTGCGCGCTGTAGTAGGCACGCGTGGTCTTCATGTCGACCTGCAGCCGCGGATCGCTGGCGAGGTTGGCCTTGAGCGCCTCGTACGCCCCCGGGTCCGTGAGGCGCGCAACTACGGAGGTGGTGCTGCTGCCACGGCGATAGGTGGAGGCGACGACGTCGGCGTCGCCCCAGACTTCCGAATCGTGGGCATCGCCCGACTCGAACGCGCCGACCACGGTCCACTGCTGGCCGTTGAGCATCAGGGTCGAGCCGACATCCAGTCCCTTGAACTGCACGCGCGCCCCCTTGCCGGCGATCAGCTCGCGCATTCCGGGCGAGAATCTGCGTCCGGCAGTGATCTTCACGTTCGGACGCAGCTGCCACGCCTGCGCGCCCACCCCGCGCAGCTCGACGTTGGCGTCCAGCCCGTTACTCTTCTTCGGCAGCGAGGCCACCACGACCAGCTCCGCGGAGGCAATCGGCTGGCCGTGCGCGTCGCGCAGCACCTGCGGCTGTTGCATCAACAGCTGCGCGGTCTCGTGACTCAGCACCGAGTTGAGCTCGGTCTGAGAGCCCGCGCGCAGCATGATGACCGTATCGTCCGTGCCGGTCTCTTTCAATGTCGACTCGAAGCCAACCGCCATCGCGAGCAGCGCCACCAGCACGCCGACGACACCGGCGATACCGACGATCACGACCGACGAGGAGCCGAGGCGCTGCGGAATCGTGGCCAGTCCCACTTCGGTGACCGACCAGGTCTGGCGCCCGGCGCGCGTCAGCGCCATCCAGCCGGCGAGCAGCAGCACGAACACGACCAGCGCCCACCAGGGAGCGAGGATCAGCAGGATCACCGCGACGGCGATGACCACCAGCATGGCGAGCACGACAGCGATGTTCTTCACCACGCTCGGTCCTCCGTTGCGAGACCGCTTACTTACCGCCCCGCCAGCGCATCGACGATGCGCAGCCGCATGCCCCGCAGCGCCGGCAGCGCGCCCACGATCAGCCCCACCACCACCGCGAGCGCCAGTCCGTGCAGCCAGATGTCGCGGCCGACCTGGTCCAGCGGGAAGCCGGTCCCGAGCCTCAGCCGCACGCCGGCGACCACCGCCCCCGCGAGCAGCAGTCCCACTGCAGCGCCGATCAGGAGCAGCGCCACGGCTTCCGCGAGCACGAGCGACAGCACGCTGCGATTGGAGAAGCCGATGGTCTTCAGCACCGCGAGCTCGGGAATGCGCTCGCGCACCGCCTGCGCCATGGTGTTGCCTGTGAGCAGGATGAGCGTGAAGAACACCGCTCCCATGATCGCGCCGACGATGAGCCCGATGTCCGCGAACTGGCTGACGAAGGCGACGTTGAAGGCCTGCTCGCTCTGTGTCTTGGTCTCGTGGTCGGACCCGACCGACAGCGCATCGATCCGCTCCGCCACCCGATCGGCCTGGTGCACATCGATGATCCGCGTGACGTACCAGCCGATGTTGCCGGTGCCGAACTGCCGCGCCTCGTCGAAATAGTCCCAGTTGAAGAACAGCTGGTTCTCCTGCGCGACCTGCTTCGGGTCGATGGTGTGGAAGATGCCCACCAGGTCGAGAGTCCAGTTGTTGGAGCCGTCCTTCTGCGGATAGATGGTCGCCTGTAGCGGGATCTTGTCGCCGATCTTCCAGCCAAACTGCCTGGCGAGACTCGCACCTGCCACCGCCCCGGTGCGGGTATCGTGGAACGCCTGGAGCTGCTCGGGAGGAATTGCGAATTCGGGGAACAGCGACAGGAAATTCGGCGCCACGGCCATGTTGGCGAAGAAGTTCTTCGGGTCCTGGTAGATGCCGCCGAACCAGTTGGCGTAAGTCACTTCCCTCACGCCCGGCACCGCCTGGATGCGCTCGTACAGGCTCTTGGGCAACGGCAGCGTGAAGCTCACCTTGGACACGGTCACCAGCCGGTCCACCCCCGCCACGTCCCGGCTGCCGGCCGTGAAGGCGCTGTGCACGGAGTCGAGCAGGCCGAACAGCAGAAACGCGGCGAGCACCGACAACAGCGTGAAGAGCGTGCGCGTCTTGCGTCGCAGCAGCGCCGCCCAGACCAGGTGCAGATACTTCATGCCGTGACGGCTCCGGCGGCTGCCGTAACGCCGGCGGCTCCTTCGACCAGCGTGCCCTTGTCCAGGTGCAGCGTATGGCGCGCGTACTCCGCGGCCTTCGGGTCGTGCGTCACCATGATGACGGTCTTGCCATGATCGGCATTGAGCTGCTGCAGCAGCGTCAGGATCTCACTCGCCGACTGGCGGTCGAGGTCGCCGGTCGGCTCGTCGCACACCAGCAGCGTCGGGTCCGAGACGATGGCGCGCGCGATCGCCACGCGCTGCTGTTGCCCTCCCGACAGCTCGCCCGGCTTGTGGGTGGCGCGATCCTCGAGTCCGACCAGCTGGAGCGCCACCCCCGCATTGCGCTTACGCTCGGCGGAGGACAGACGCGTGAGCAGCAGCGGCAGCTCGACGTTCTTGCGCGCCGACAGCATCGGCAGCAGGTTGTAGAACTGGAATACGAAGCCGACGTTGGCGGCACGCCATTTCGCCAGCGCCCCCTCACCGAGCGAGTCGATGCGCGTGCCGGCCACCGTGATGGTGCCGTCGGTGGGCGAGTCGAGGCCGCCGATGAGGTTCAGCAGCGTCGTCTTGCCCGAGCCGGACGGCCCCATGAGAGCGAGGAAGTCGCCCTGGGCAATGTCGAGGTTGACGTGATGCAGAACTTCGAGCCGCTCCTTGCCACGCTCGTACACCTTGCTCAGGTTACGGGTCTCGACCAGTGTGCTCACGGTTTTGTCCTCACGGTTTGCGCACCGCGACGCGGGTGCCATCACGCAGGTCCGCCGGCGGCGCGCGCACGACACGCGCACCGCTCGCGATTCCCTCGACCAGCCGCAGATCGCCCAAGGTCTGACCGGGCGTTACCGCCTGCTGGCGCACGCGGTCGCCGTCGATGGCGAACACGACGCTCCTGGCGTCGCGCTGCACGATCGCCGAACCCGGCACCAGCACGCCTTTGAGCGGCGGAGCCGCACCGGCGGTGGAGCCGCGCGCGGTATCTTCGAGGAACGAGACGCGCACTCCCATGTCGGGCAGGATGCGCGGATCCTTCTGGTCGATCGCGATGCGGACCTTCACGGTCGCCTTGCTGCGATCGGCGGTCGGGATGATGGCGATCACGTGCGCCGGAATGTTCCAGTCGGGGTAGGCGTCGAGCACCCCCTGCGCGGCCTGCCCTGGCTGCACGCGGTTGATGTACGCCTCGTTGACGTCCACTTCGAACTCGAGCGAATCCATGTCGACGATGGTGCCCACGCCGGTGCGCGTGAAGCCGCCGCCGGCGGAGATCGGCGAGACGATTTCACCCACCTGGGCCGCCTTGGCGACGATCACGCCGCTGAACGGCGCGCGCACGATGGTGTAGGCGAGCTGCACCCGGGCGCCTTCGACACCCGCCTGCGCCAGCTTCACCTGCCGCTTCTGCGCCTCCAGCTGCGCGGCGAGAGTCTCCACCTGGGTGCGCGCGGTCTCGAGCGCCTGCTGGGACACGAGTTGCCGCGTCACCAGGTCCTCGTTGCGCACCAGGTCGCGGCGCGCCTGTTCGAGCTGCGCCTGGATCTGCACCTGCGTGGCTCCCGCCGCCTGCAACTGCGCCTGTGCCTGCGCCAGCGCCGCCTGCTGCGCGGTGTCGTCGAGCCGCGCGAGTATCTGGCCTTCGTTGACGTGGTCGCCCTCGTCGATCACCACCTGCGTCAACGTGCCGGTGATCTGCGTCGACACCGTCGCTTCGCGGCGCGCCGTGACATATCCGGTCGCCTGCAGGATGGCCGTTGCGCCGCCGCCCTGCGCCGGGGGTTCCGCGGTCGCCACTTCGACCTCGACGCCCGCCCCCCGCAGCAGCCACAGCGCCGCCAGGCCGAGCGCCACCACCACCGCCACCGCCCCCGCGGCGATCCACCAGGCGCGCGGCACAGCGGCGCGCCCGTCCGCGGTACGATCGATCCGCAGCTGTCCCAACAGCGCTTTCTTGTCGGTTTCCGAAGTCATGAAGTACATGGGCCGGTGACAGCGCGCCAACAATAACACCTGCTGACGCGCATTGTCTTACGCGTGCGGAAAGTCCATGTGCCGGACATGTTCCATGCGGCCGGAAATATACAGTGGTGGTGAGGCTGCGACCTGTGTCAGCTGCCACCCGCGCCATTTGACAATTGTCAGCTCGGCGCATCCGCCCTCAGCTCAGCGCATCCACCGGTCAGTTCGTCGCGCCCCGTCTCGGCCGTGTGTCAGCCAGAGGTGATCTTTGCGATCAGCCGCCGCGCCTGCGCGTAATCGGGTGCGATGAGCAATGCGTGCTCGATGGCATCGCGGGCCGCCATCGGGTCGCCGTGATCGAGCAGGTCCTGCGCCAGCAGCAGCCACGCCTCGGCCGCGCCCCATCCCGGCACGTGCTCGGCCTCGCGACGCTCGGATTCGAAGGCGGCCACCGTCTTGCGGAGCTTGCCGATGGCGCGCTCCCTGTTGCCGCCGCGCGCGGGGGCCAGCTCGTAGTCGCTCATCGCATCGAGCAGCATCACGCGCGGGTTGCGCGGTTCGAGCTCGCGCGCCCGCTCGAGGTCGCGGCGCGCGTGGTAATCGGCCACCGGGGCAAAGCGGCCGCCGGTCTCGCTCGGGGTCCACAGGCACGCCGAGCGCAGCGCCAGTGCCTCGGCGAAGTCCGCCGACTCCGCCAGCGAGGCGTCGAGCTCGCTCACGCAGCGCTGTGCGAGCTCCGCCGCGGAGGTCCCGGGCACGGCCGCTGAGTTGCGCGCGGCCAGCAACGCCAGGCGCCACTCGAGCAGTCCCGCGTAGTAACCGCGCAGCCTGTCGTGCGCTGCGCCCGCGGCAACCGTGTCGCTCAGATTGCGCAGCGCCATGACATTCTCGGTGTAGTAGCCGTACTGGATGCGGCTCTCGATGTCGCGCCAGGAGGTCTGCTCAGCCTGCGCGCCGGCGCCGCCGGCCAAGAGGGCAGCGGCGGCGAGCGCGCAGCGCCAGCGGCGCGCCCGGCGGCCGCGCACAGCGGCGGAGCGGCTCAACGGCAGGCGCTGCAAGTCTCCTCCGTTCAGTAGAATGGCGGCGCGCATGCAAAACCTTAGCACAGCATCAGCGCCGGCCGCCGCCCCGGGCGCGCCGCTGATCGACATTGGCATCAACCTCGCGCACGACAGCTACGACGCCGACCGCGATGCCGTCATCGCGCGTGCCCGGGCCGCGGGCGTCCTGCAGATGATCGTGACCGGCTCGACACTTGCAAGCACGGCCCGGGCGATTGCGCTCGCCGGCCAACATCCCGGCAGACTGTTCGCCACCGCGGGAGTTCATCCGCATCACGCCGAGGAGCTGAGCGCGGCGGGCCTCAGCGAGCTTGCTGATCTCGCGCGCCGACCCGAGGTGGTGGCGGTCGGCGAATGCGGGCTCGACTACTACCGCGATTTCGCACCGCGCGAGGCGCAGCGGCGCACGTTCCACCGCCAACTCGAGCTCGCCGCGCGTGTTGGCAAGCCGGTATTCCTGCATCAGCGCGACGCCCACGCGGATTTCGTCGCCCTGCTGCGCGAGCATGCCGCCCGCTGGCACGGCGTCGCGCACTGCTTCACCGGTACGGGGCCGGAGCTCGGCTGCTACCTCGAGCTCGGACTGGCGATCGGGATCACGGGCTGGATCTGCGACGAGCGCCGCGGCTCGCATCTGACTGCGCTCATGCCGCAAATCCCTGCAGAGCGGCTGCTGCTCGAGACCGACGGCCCGTACCTGCTGCCCCGCGATCTGCAGCCCAAACCCGCCTCGCGCCGCAACGAACCGGCGTATCTTCCGCAGATCGCGGCGCGCGTGGCCCGTGCGCGCGGGGAATCGGTCGAGGCCACGGCGCGCTCGAGTACGGCCGCTGCGCGCACACTCTTCGACCTGCCGGCAGTGTGACCCGAGCGGCAGCCGGCTGGTCCGAGAATCGACACTCGAAAGTCACCCTAACTTGCTGTTATTTCAAGACGTGAGGTCGGATTATGGACGTTGAGCGGCTGCAATCCTCCATCGTCAGGACCTGGGACGACTCGATTCTCGAGCGTCTGATCGCGTACGTACGCATCCCGAACAAGTCGCCCATGTTCGACCCGCAGTGGGAGCAGAACGGGCACATGGAGGCGGCCGTGAGACTCATGGCCGACTGGTGCCGGGCGCAGCCGCTCACCGGGGCGCGCGTCGAGGTGCGCCGTCTGCCGGGCAGGACGCCGTTGCTGCTGGTGGACGTGCCGGGGGAACTGCCCGGCTGTGTACTGCTCTACGGGCACCTCGACAAGCAGCCCGAGTTCACCGGCTGGCTGCCGGGCCTCGGCCCTTGGGAGCCGGTCATGCGCGAGGGCAGGCTGTACGGGCGCGGGGCGGCCGACGACGGCTACGCCGTGTTCAGCTCGCTCACCGCCATCGCCGCCCTCAGGGAACAGAAGGTCCGCCTGCCGCGGTGCATCGTGCTGATCGAGGCGTGCGAGGAGAGCGGCAGCGTCGATCTGCCGGCGCACCTCACCTCTCTCGGTGAGGCGTTCGGCGAGCCGTCGCTGGTGGTGTGTCTGGACGCCGAATGCGGCAACTACGAGCAGGTCTGGTGCACCACGTCGCTGCGCGGCAACCTCGTCGGCACGCTGCGCGTGCGGGTGCTCACCGAGGGGGTGCACTCCGGAATGGCAACCGGCATCGCGCCGACGCCATGGCGGATTCTCGGGCAGCTGCTCGCGCGCCTCGAGAGCCCGGTGACCGGCGACCTGCTCCTCGATGAGCTGCACGTCAGAATGCCGCGCGACCGGCGCCTGCAGGCCGCCACCGCAGCGCAGGTGCTAGGCAGCGAGGTGGCCGGCAAGCTCCCCTGGGCCGCCGGTGTGAGTGCGGTCTCCAACGATCCGATCGAGCTCATCATCAACAGCACCTGGCGCGCCACGCTCGCGGTCACCGGCGCCGACGGACTGCCGCCCGTGGGCTCTGCGGGCAACGTGCTGCTGCCGGAGCTCGCGGTGAAGCTGTCGCTGCGGCTGCCGCCCACCTGCGATGCCGCACGCGCAACGCAGGCGGTGCGCGAGGCGCTCGAGCGGGACCCGCCCTACGGAGCGCAGGTGAGCTTCGAGCCAGGTTCCGCCACCGGCGGCTGGAATGCGCCGGCGTTCGCGCCGTGGCTCGAGGAGTCGATCGCGCGTGCCTCGCACGCCATCTACGGGCGGCAGGCGGTGCACGTCGGCTGCGGCGGGACCATTCCGTTCATGGGAATGTTGGGGGAGCGCTTCCCGCGCACGCAGTTCTTCATCACCGGCGTGCTCGGCCCGCACGCCAACGCCCATGGTCCCAACGAGTTCCTGCACATCGACTATGCGAAGAAGCTCACCGCGTGCGTGTCGCTGGTGCTCGCCGATCACGCGCAGACGCTGGGCGCCTAACGCATGTCGACCATGTAGCTGGGCTTCACGGCCTGCTTGAGGCGCTGCCAGGATTCGCGGAAGCGCGCCGCGCTCTCGGGCGGCGTGTCGAGCTCGGGCGCCGGAAATTCCGCGCGCAGCGCGTCCAGCATCAGCGTCCACTTCGGCAACCCCTTGGGGAACTTGCCGCGGCGTGTGAACACGATGCGACCCTCCACCGGCACGTCACCCGCCACCGCCTTGACCGCGGCGATCCGGTCGTAGAGCGCGCTTTGCGGATTGGTGAAAGTGAAACGGCGCGCGCCGTCCATGACGGTCCACTGCGCCATCTGGTCGCCGCCGAAGATGTTGCCCCTCACGTCGCGCAGGTCGATCACCACCACCCCGCGTAGCGTGAGCAACAGGTAGTCGACGTGAAACCCGCTGCCCATGCCGTCGGGCACCAGCGTGTCGATCAGATGATCCGCGCACCCCCCGGTCACCGCGGCGTGCAGCGTTTTGCGGGCGCGGTACTGGCGGTACCGGCGCCAGGCCCACGACGCGCCGACGCCGAGCGCCGCGGCGCCCGCGATCAGTGCCCACGCCGTCGGCGATAGCCGGCTCAGCTCGTCCACCTCATCCTCTCTTCTCAGGCCAGCGCGCCGCGCAGCGCTTCGAGGGTAGCATCGATCTCGAGGCAGTGCGCCGGGCGGGCAAACAGCCGCGCGAGCGTCTGCGGCACCGGCACGGCGTGGCCGATGAGAGGCTCGACGATCTCGCGGAACTTGGCCGGGTGTGCCGTCGAGACCAGTACCCAGCGCTGCCCCTCACGCCGCGGCGCCGGCAGGCGTGCCCAGGCTTCCGCCGCGGTCGCGGTGTGCGGGCACCAGATCTGGCCATACTCGCGATAGCCCGCGCGGATGCGCGCGCGGATCTCCTCGTCGCTCACCGAACAGGCGCTCAGCGCGGCGCGCAGGGCCGGCGGCTGGGGGTACAGTGCGTGCAGCCGCTCCATGTTGCTCGGGTTGCCGACATCCATGGCGGAGGCGAGCGTGGCGACGCTCGGGCGCGGCTGCCAGGCGCCGCCGGCCAGGTAGTCCGGCACCGCGCGGTTGGCGTTGTGCGCGAGGATCACCTCGCCGATCGGCAGTCCTGCCGTGCGCGCCCAGAGGCAGGCGAGCACATTGCCGAGATTGCCGCTCGGCACGATGAAGGAGGCGCGCTCGCCGTGCCGGCGCCACACGGCGAGGCTGGTGGCGGCGTAGTAGATGCTCTGCGGCAGCAGGCGGCCAAGGTTGATGCTGTTGGCGGAGGACAGGGTCCGCTGCGAGCTGAGCGCCTCATCGGCAAACGCCGCTTTCACCAGGCGCTGACAGTCATCGAAGGTGCCACGCACCTTGAGCGATCTGACGTTGCCGCCCCAGCAGGTGAGCTGCTGCTCCTGGGTCGGCGAGACCAGCCCCTTGGGAAACAATACCGCGACCTCAACGCCCGGGTCTCCGTGGAAAGCCGCGGCGACTGCGCCGCCGGTGTCGCCGGAGGTGGCGACCAGGATCGTGAGAGTGCGGGCGGTGCGCGGGCGCAGGCGCTTGATGCAGGCGGCGAGAAAACGTGCGCCGAAGTCCTTGAAGGCCGCCGTCGGGCCGTGGAACAGCTCGAGGACCGAAAGTCGGGCGTCCGCCGCGAGCGGCACGAGCGGCGCGGGGAAATTCAGCGCCTCGCTCGCGATGGTGGGCAGTTCCGCCGCGAGCGGATCACCCGCGACAAACGGGGTGAGCAGCCGCGTGCCGACCGCCGGCAGGTCGCTCGCCTCCGCAAAATCCTCGGCCGCCAGGTGAGGCCAGGCGAGCGGGACGTAGAGACCGCCGTCGGGGGCGAGACCCTGCAGCACGGCCGCGGAGAAATTCACCGCCGCTGCCTGCCCGCGTGAGCTGCCGAACCGGAATGCTTCACTCATGGTCCGACCGCCCGCTCACTCGCTCACTCGATCACCCGCGCACCCGGCGAGCGCACCTCCACCACCCAGTCGTCCGTCGCCAGCGACTGCCGGGCAAACTCACGCCGCATCGCTGCGCGCACGGCCTCCGCCGCCGGCTCGAGCGTCCAGGCGAACATCGACGGCCCGGCGCCGGAGATCGAGCACCCGAGCGCGCCGGCTTCCATGGCGCCGCGGCGCACTTCCTGGAAGCCCGGAATCAGCGCGGCCCGCTGCGGTTCGATCACCACGTCCTCGAAGGAGGCGCGGATCATGTCGAGGTCGTCGGTGTAGCAGCCGGAGATGAAGCCCGCGAGGTTCGCCGTCTGCCAGACGAAATCCGACAGCTCAACGCTGCCCCTCAGGATCGCGCGCGCCCGGGCGGTCGCGAGGAACATGTGCGGGTGCACGATCACCGCGCGGATCCCGGCCGGCACGGGAATCTGCTTCACCCGCGGGTGGTCGATGCCCACCGTGAGCGCGAGTCCGCCGAACAGTGAGGGCGCGATGTTGTCCGCGTGCCGCGCACCACTCGCCACGGCCTCCCCCGCCATGGCGAACTGCAGCAGCTCGAGCCGGCTCACCGGCCGCGGCAGCAGGGCGTTGGCAGCCACCACCGCAGCGACGGCCGAAGCCGCCGAGCCGCCGAGGCCCGAGCCGAGCGGAATCCCCTTGTCGATCTCCAGGCGAAAGCCGAAGTCCGGACGCAGCGCCTCCTGCATGTCGAGCAGCGCGCGGCCGGCGGTGTTGTCACGGGCCGCGCGCGGCAGCTCCCCGGCGATGCCGCTGACCGCACGGATCTCGACCCCGGGTGCGGCGCAGCGCGCGACCGTCACGCGATCACCGAGCGCATCGACGGCAAAGCCGAGGATGTCGAAGCCGATGGCTACGTTGCCAACGGAGGCCGGCGCGTATGCCGTCGCGCGCTCGGGTCGGATGCCGCTCAAAGTCGCGCTCCCAGGTACGCCGCCAGCCGCAGCAGGTCGGCAAACACGCCGCCCGCGGTAACCTCCGGTCCCGCACCCGGCCCCTGTACGATGAGCGGATTGTCGCGATAGCGGCGCGTGGCGAAACGCACGACGTTGTCGGTGAGCGCGATGTTGGCGAAGGCGTGCCCGGCATCGAGTTCCTGCAGCCCGACCGTCGCCTCGCCCGCGGCCGTGAGCTGGCCGGTGTAGCGCAACACCCGGCCGCGCGCCCGCGCCGCCGCGAGGCGCGCCGCCATGGCAGCGTCGTGTCGCGGCAGCTGCGCCATGAACTCCTCGATGGTGCCGCCGGCGAGCTCCTCGGGCACGAGGCTCTCCACCCTCACGTCCCGGAGCTCGAGCGGCAGCCCCATCTCGCGCCCGAGGATGATGAGCTTGCGCGCCACGTCCAGGCCCGACAGATCATCGCGCGGATCGGGCTCGGTGAAGCCGCGCTGCCGCGCATCGTGTACGACTTCCGAGAAGCTGCGGCGGCCGTCGTACGCATTGAACAGGTAAGCGAGCGTGCCGGAGAAGATCCCCTCGATGCCGGCGATCTGATCGCCGGTCTGCACCAGGTCCCGGAGCGTGTGCACGATCGGCAGCCCCGCTCCCACGGTCGCCTCGTACAGGTAGTGCGAGGCGCCGCTGCGGCGGGCGCTCTGCACCCGGCGGTAGTATTCGAAGTCGCCACTGTTGGCTTTCTTGTTGGGCGTCACGATGTGTATGCCGGCCGCGAGCCAGTCGGCGTAATGGGCGGCGACCGCCTCGCTCGCGGTGCAGTCCACCAGTACCGTGTGCGGCAGGTAGTCGAGACGCACGTGCTCGACGAAGCGCGCCAGGTCGGCGCCGCGACTGCTCGCCCGGTACCGTGCGGCCCACTCAGGCAGCGCGACGTTCGAGTCCGCGAGCAGCATGCGCTGCGAGCCCATGATCCCGCGCACCCGCAGGTCGAGGTGGAACTGCCGGCGCAGGTGCTCGCTCTGCGTGGTGAGCTGATCGAGCAGTACGCGTCCGACGGTTCCCGGCCCGATCACGCCGATCGACAGGGTATGGGGCGACAGATACAGCCCCGCGTGCACCGCGCGCAGCGCGCGCATGGTGCTGCGCCCTTCGACCACGGCGGAGATGTTGCGCTCCGAGGCTCCCTGAGCGATTGCCCGCACGTTGACACCGGAGGCACCGAGGGAGGTGAACACCTTGGCGGCAATGCCGGGGGTTCCCGCCATGCCATCCCCCACCACCGCCAGAATGGCCTGGTCGGAGTCGATGTCGACGCTCTGGATCTGTCCTTCCTCGAGCTCGCGCTCGAAGGCGCTGCGGACCACCGCCGCGGCGCGCTCCGCCTGCTCCTGGGGTATGGCGCAGCAGATCGAGTGCTCCGAGCTCCCCTGGGAGATGAGGATCACGGAGATGCCCTCTTCGCGCAGCGCGCCGAACAGGCGGTGCGCCGTGCCCGGCACGCCGATCATGCCGGTGCCTTCCAGGTTGATGAGTGCGACGCGCTCGATGCTGGTGATGCCCTTCACGGGCAGCGCCGACACCGGCCGCGAGCAGATCAGCGTCCCCGCCTTCTGCGGCGCGAAGGTGTTGCGGATCCAGATGGGGATGCCTTCCTTGACGGCGGGTGTGATGGTCTGCGGGTGAATGACCTTGGCGCCGAAATACGCCAGCTCCATCGCCTCGCTGTACGAGAGCGAATCGATGACGGTGGCGTCGGGCACGCGGCGCGGGTCGGCGGACAACACCCCGTCGACGTCGGTCCAGATGTGGATCTCGGTCGCGCCCAGCAGCGCGCCGAAGATCGACGCGGAGAAATCGCTGCCGTTGCGGCCGAGCGTGGTCGGCACCCCGCGCCGGTCGATGGCGACAAAGCCGGTGATGACGAGCGTGCCCTGGAACAGCGCCGGGACCTGCGCCTCGATGTTGGCACGCGACTCCGCCCACTGCACACCCGGGCCGAGCGGGGTCCACTCCACCACCACGACGCGCCGCGCGTCGAGCCAGGCAACGGGACCTGCGCGCCGGGCGCGTTCCGCGAAGAACTGCTGGAACAGCCGCGTCGACCACACCTCGCCGTAGCCTGCGACCCGATCGCTCACGCTGCGCTGGGACGGCCGCGGCAATCGCAGCGAGCGCAGTGCCTCCTCGAGCTCGCGGCAGTCGTTGTCGAAACTGGCCTGGTAGCGCTGCGCCGCGGCAGGACTCAGCAGCTCGTCGGCGATCGCCGCATGACGCGCACGCAGCTGCGCGATCTCGGCGTCGAGCCGCTCATCCTCTCGCTCGGCGAGCGACACGAGGCGCAGCAGCGCGTCGGTGACGCCGCGACAGGCGGACAACACCACGCCGAGGCGCCCGGCGGGCGCGGATTCGAGTATGGCCGCCACCTTGCGGAAGCAGTCGGCGTCAGCGACGCTCGACCCCCCGAACTTGTGCACGACCCAGGGATCGGGCTTGACCATCGATCTGAGATTTTCAGGGTTAGCTGAGATTTTAAGGATCAGGAGACAGGCCGTGCGACTCTACTGACGCTCCTCTGCGCGCGCAACGACGGCGTGCCCAGCGGCGACGGGCGGCGGGCTGGCATAATCGCACTCCTATGGAAACCCATCTCGACCCGCTGTTGCCCCTCTTTGAGCGCGAGCGAGCCGCCGACCGCGCGCTGGCGCTCGGGGTGCTCGTGCGTACCGAGGGCTCGACCTACCGCAAGCCCGGGGCACTGATCCTGATCGCCGCCGAGGGCGAGTATGCCGGGCTCATCTCCGGAGGTTGCCTTGAGGGTGACCTGCGTGAGCGGGCGCGCGCCGTCATCGGGACCGGCGTAGCGCAGATCGTGAGCTACGACACGCGCGGCGCGGATGACCTGCTGTGGGGCCTGGGGCTCGGGTGCGAGGGCCTCATGCAGATCCTGCTGCTGCGCGCTGGCCCGGACAATGGCTGGCAGCCGCTCACGCATCTCGCCGGGGCGCTCGCCGCGCGTGCCGCGACTGCCATCGGCGTGGTCGTGGAGTCCGCACGCACGGAGTTGCCGCCGGGGAGCATCGCTCTGCCTGCGGATGCGCGCTCCGCCCCGGCCGTGCAGGCGGCGCTCGAGCGGGCCGTGAAGGACGGGAAATCAACCTGGGTGGAGGACGCGTCGGCGCAGGTGTTCGTCGTGCCCCTGACGCTACCGCCGCGGATCCTGCTGCTCGGGGCGGGGCCTGACACCCTTCCCGTGGTTGATTTCGCGGCACGCCTCGACTGGAAGGTGACCCTGGTGGATCATCGACCCGCCTATGCCGTGCCGGCCCATTTCCCCGCCGCCGAGCGGGTGCTGCTGGCGCGCCCGGACGAGCTCGCCGCCGCGCTCGATCTCAACCAGTTCAACGCTGCGGTGGTCATGAGCCATCACCTGCCCTCGGACCTGATCTATCTGCGCACGCTCGCCGCCAGCACCATCCCATACATCGGCCTGCTCGGACCGGCGGCGCGGCGCGAGCGGTTGCTCGCGGACCTGGGTGCGGAGCGCGCAGCGTTGCGCGCACGGCTGCACGCGCCGGTGGGCCTGTCGCTCGGCGGCCGCGGCCCCGAATCCGTGGCGCTGGCGATCGTCGCGCAGCTGCACGCCTTTCTGCACGCGCCGGGCGGGGCGGACGTGCACGGGCTCGCCGGACCTCAGCCGGACCGCGTCTCCGCGTAGACTATAGCTAATTTATTCATGGTATTATGGATCATAGTTCGAGTTGTTTATCGCGCATCCATGAATGAGATCCAGCTCATCCGCAACCAGCTCGCCGCGGAGCGTCAGCGTGCAAGCGCGGTGGTGAGCGCCTGCGCAAGCGCCCTCGACCGTGCCGAAGACAACACCGTTCCGAGCGGCTCGCCGCTCGAGCAGTTCCGCCGCGCCTGCGTGGAATACCTGGTGTGCGTACTGACGTGGTTCGAAGAGCGCGACCAGCGCCTCGCCGACCTCGCGCACACACGGCTCCCACCCAACGACGGCGCGAGCCGCGCGCTCGGGGAAGTACTGGCGCAACGCGGCCGCAGCCGCGAGACTCTCGAGAAGCTCGCAGCGGCCTTTGCCGCAACGCGCGCCACTGATGGTGACGGCGGTCCGCAGCAGAGCTGGCGGGCCTTCGCAGAGTATTTCAACAGCGTCTGGGACGCGCGGCGCGCTGCGCTGGAGGCCCTGCTCGCGCCCAACCGCCGGGTCAGCGACTGGCGCTCGGTGGGCGGGATCGATGCGGACTCGATCCTCGAGGAACGCCGGCGCTACGCGCGCGTGGGCTCGCTGTTGCCGGCCGGCGTGACCCTCACCGCGGAGCCGCGCGCACGCGCGGACTGAGTCGTGGCGTCACCCGAGCACGGGGCCGGGTGCGGCGACGGATTGCATGCCGTGGTGCTGGCCGCGGGCCCCTCGCGCCGTTTCGGCTCGGCCAAACAGCTGGTGCGCGTCGCCGGCCAGCCACTGCTGCACATCGCCGTCTCGCGCGCGGCCGAGGTCACCGGCAACGCGCTCCTCGTGGTGCTCGGCTCGGGGGCCGCCGAGCTCGCCCCGCTCCTGGAGCACTCCCCCGGCACGGTCATCGTGAACCACGAGTGGCGCGAGGGCCTCGCCAGCTCGATCCGTGCCGGCGTGGCGCGGCTGCCCGCGAGCTGCACCGGTGTCATGCTGCTGCTCGCGGATCAGGCCGCGGTTACCGCGGAGGACCTCGAGCGGCTTGCCGGCAGCTGGCGCGGGCAACCGCAATACATCGCCGCCGCACTCTACGCCGGCACCCTCGGCGCGCCGGCCATCTTTCCGCGCACGGTGTTCCGCGAACTCGGCGAATTGCGCGGCGACGCCGGCGCACGAGCGCTGTTGCGGCGCCACGCCGACCGCGTGCTGCGCGTGCCCATGCCGAGCGCCGCCCTCGACGTGGATACCCCCGAGGATCTGCTCACGCTCGAGGCGCACGAATGAGGCCGGTCGCCGCCGGCCGCCGCGCGCCTCACGCCCGGGCGACTTGCCCGCTGGTCTTGCGCAACGCTCATAACCCCGGAAAGGGTCCACCAAACCAGACGGTATTTTCGGGGCCGGACCCCCGCCGCCTATATTCCGGCGCATGTACCGCTACGACCAGCTCGACCGGGCGTTGGTAGAGCAGCGGGTCGCGCAATTCCGCGACCAGACCCGGCGGTACCTCGCCGGGGAGCTGTCGGAAGAGGAGTTCCGCGCGCTGCGCCTGCGCAACGGCCTCTACCAGCAGCGCTTCGCGCCGATGCTGCGCATCTCCGTTCCTTACGGCCTGCTCGAGTCAGCGCAGCTGCGCAAGCTCGCCCACGTGACCCGCGAGTACGACCGGGGCTACGCGCATTTCACCACGCGTCAGAACATCCAACTCAACTGGCCGCAACTCGCGCGGGTGCCCGACCTGCTCGCCGAGCTCGCCGAGGTGCAGCTGCACGGCATCCAGGCGTGCGGCAACGACACCCGCAACATCACCTGCGACTACCTTGCAGGCGTCGCGGACGACGAGCTCATCGATCCGCGCCCGTACTGCGAGCTGCTGCGGCAGCACGTCACCCTGCACCCGGAGTTCTACTGGCTGCCGCGCAAGTTCAAGTTCGGCTTTACCGGTGCCACGGTGGACCGCGCTGCCACACGCACCAACGATGTGGCGGTCCATCTGGTGCGCCGCGACCAGGGGACGGTCGGCTACCGCTTCTTCGTCGGCGGTGGGCTCGGCCGGCTGCCGCTGCTCGGCCAGGAGATGAACCCCTTCGTACCGGAGTCGGACCTGCTCCTGTACGCGACCGCCATCCTGCGCATCTTCAACCGCTTCGGGCGGCGCGACAACATCCACAAGGCACGCATCAAGATCGTGCTGCGCGAGTGGGGCTACGAGCGCTTCCGCGCAGCGATCGAGGCGGAGTACGCGAAGATCAGGGGCAGCCCGGAGCGCGCGCAGCTCGCACTTTGTGCCGAGGATATCGAGCGCATGCGCGCGCATTTCACCGCGCCCGCCTACCGGCCGGCGTCCGAGGTTGCCTTCGACACTCGGGCGCTCGCGGCGCAGGAGCCGCGGTTCGCCGCATGGTTGAAGCGCAACGTGCGCGCGCACCGGATTCCCGGCTACCGGGTCGTGTTCGTTTCGCTGAAGGCGCCGGAGCAGCCGCCGGGCGACTGCACCGCGGCGCAGTTCGAGGCGCTGGCGGACATCTGCGACGCGCACAGCTTCGGGGAGCTGCGCTCGACCTACGACCAGAACCTCGTGCTGGCCGATGTTGCCGAGCGCGATCTGCACGAGGTGTGGCGCAGGCTCGACGCCGTCCGGCTGGCGACGCCCAACATCGGGCTCGTGACCGACATCGTCTGCTGCCCCGGGCTGGATTTCTGCGGCCTGGCCAACGCCGGCTCGATCGGGGTCGCGCACGACATCTATCAGCGGTTCGACTCGCTGGACGCGCAATACGAGGTCGGGCCGATTCGCATCACCATGAGCGGCTGCATGAACGGCTGCGGCCACCACAGCGTCGGCCACATCGGTATTCTCGGCGTCGACAAACACGGCGAAGAGTGGTACCAGGTCACGCTCGGCGGCAGCACCGGAAACGATGCCGCGATCGGCGAGCGGGTGGGACGGGCGCTGGCGCGCAACGAAATCGCTGCGGGCGTCGAGCGGCTGATCCGTGGCTACCTTGAATTGCGCAGCGACGAGGACGAGACCTTCATCGAGTGCTACCGGCGCGTCGGCCTGGCACCTTTCAAGGCGTATCTGTACGAGGGCGAGCCGGAGGCGGCCGCGGCATGAGCGCGCGGGTCCTTCGCAGAGGGTTGGTCGTCGCGGATGACTGGCGGCTGCTTGCGGACGGCTTCGGCGGCGGCAGGACGATCGTGCCGCTCGAGCGCTGGCGCAAGGAACGCGCAGCCCTGTTGTCGGCCGGCACCGCCGTCGGCGTCCTGTTGCCGAACACGGCGGACGTCGATGCGATCTACGCGGAAGTTCGCGACCGCCCGCTCATCGCACTCGAATTCCCGACTTTCGCCGACGGCCGTGCGCTTTCCCAGGCCGTCGTGCTGCGCACCCGACTGGGCTATGCGGGTGAGTTGCGCGCGGTCGGCGACATCATCCGCGACCTGGTCTTCTGGCTCGGCCGCTGCGGCTTCGACACGATCGTGCCGCGACCGGACCAGGACCTCGAAGCCTGCCGGCTGGCGCTCGGCGAACTGGATGTAAGCTATCAGGCGGCCGCGGACGGGCGTGCGCCGGCCTGGATCCAGAGACGCGCCGGCGCCGCGCACTAGTCCATGGGAAAAACGGCCTGCGGCCGTTTTTTCGGACAGTAGCTTCGTTGCCGGCCGCAAAAGGCGCGACTCTTGCGGCCTGCGCAGCAGTTCCATCGCAAGGCCGAGAGCCTCCTATCGCTGCGGGAGCTCCACGTCGGCAAACATCGCCGCAACTTCCTCGGCAGTGGCCGCGCGATGCGCCCGATCGACCAGCCGCCGGTCGAGGTGCGGGGCGAGCAGCTGCGCGAAGTCGTACATGTACCTGCGTAGCAGGTTGCCGCGGCGAAAACCGATCCAGGTGGTGTGCGCGGCAAACAGGTGCGCGGCATCGATGGCCACCAGCTCCCGCTCGTCCGGGTCGATCGCCATGTGCGCCACGATCCCGACGCCGAGCCCCAGGCGCACGTAGGTCTGGATCACGTCCGCATCACGCGCGGTGATCGCGATGTTGGGGGTGAGCGAGGCGCGGGCGAACGCCTGGTGGAGCGATGAGGGTCCGGTGAAGCTGAACGTGTAGGTTATGAGCGGATACGGCGCCAGCGCCTTGAAGCTGAGCCGCGCGCCGTCGGCCAGGGGATGGCCCCTGGGGACGATGACGGTACGATGCCAGCGGTAGCAGGGCAGCAGTGTCAGATCGGTGAACAGCTGCTCCGAGCCAGTGGCGATGGCGCAATCGATGCGATCGCTGCTCACCATCTCGGCGATCTGCTCGGAGGTTCCCTGGTGCAGGTTGAGACGCACCTGCGGGTAGCGCTCGCGGAAGACGCGGATCACGTCCGGCAGCACGTAGCGCGCCTGGGTATGGGTCGTGCCGATCGACAGGCTCCCCTTGCCCTCGTCGCGCAACTCGGTGGACAGGTTCCGGATGCTCTGCGCTTCCTGCAGGATGCGCATGGCCCGGTCGATCACCTGCTGCCCCGCGGGAGTGATGCGGGTGAGGTTGCGGCCCTCGCGCACGAAAATCTGAAATCCCAGCTCGTCCTCCAGCAGCTTGATCTGCTTGCTCACCCCCGGCTGCGAGGTGTGCAGCTTGTGCGCGGCGGCGGTGATGTTGAGACCGCTCTGAGCGACCGCGGCGAGGTAACGCAACTGGTGCAGCTTCATGAAGTTCGACCTTCCACCACTCAAGACTAACCCAACGGCAACCGCGGCGTGAGCGGCTGTCACCGGTCCATAACCGCCGCGCAGCCCTTAAGAAGCAATGATTCCTTCTGAGTGACACCCGGGCGTCGCTATAGTCGGGCGCATCATGGCGGAGCCGGCGGTGCGCGAGCTGGAACGGATGGCGGCGGCAGTGCGTGCACTGCTCAGCAGCGAGCTCGCGCGGCACGGGCGGCTGGTGTACTCGAACAGTCTCGGCGCCGAGGCCATGGTGCTCACCGACATCATCTGGACACACCTGCCGCAGATCGAGGTATTCAGCATCGACACCGGACGGTTGTACGATGAGACGTACGACCTGCTCGAGCGGTTGCAGCGCCGCTACCAGCGCACTCTCCGGGTCGTTTACCCCGACGCCGCAGCCCTCGAGCGGCTGGTCGCGCGCCAGGGCGTGAACGGCTTCTATCACAGCCTCGAGGCGCGCCTCGAGTGTTGCCGCATCCGCAAGGTAGAGCCGTTCCGCCGGGCGATCGCCGGCTTCCCGGCCTGGATCACCGGCGTACGCCGCGAGCAGTCCGCGAGTCGCGCCCGGAGCGAGGCGGTCGAGTGGGACGCCGAGCACGGCCTGTACCGGCTCAGCCCGCTGCTGGAGTGGACCGAGGAGCAGGTGTGGCAGTACATCCGCCTGCACCGGCTGCCGTACAATCCGCTGCACGATCGCCACTATCCCAGCATCGGCTGCTCGCCGTGCACGCGTGCGATCCAACCGGGTGAGAGTCGCCGTGCCGGGCGCTGGTGGTGGGAACAATCCGAATCGCGCGAATGCGGACTGCAACCGAGAAATCCAGCGGCAAGAAACGCCGTTTCCGGCGCGCCGGCGGTGGCCGCGCTGCCTTGAGCGAGGCATCGCCAGCCATGGACTACCTGCCCATATTCATGCGTCTCGATTCGCGGCCGGTGGTAGTCGTCGGCGGCGGAGCGGTGGCGCTTCGCAAGGTGCGCTGGCTGCTCAAGGCCGGTGCGCGCGTGACGGTGGTCGCCCCAGTGCTGCACCTGGAGCTCGCCGCCCAGGCGGCGCGCGGCGAGATCAGCCACGTCGAGGCGGAGTTCTCCCCCACCCATCTGGCGAATGCGATCGCGGTCGTCGCGGCCACGGATGACCGTGCGACCAACGCGGCGGTGTCGTTCGCGGCGCGCGAGAACCGCATCCCGGTCAACGCGGTCGACGATGCCGAGCTCTCGACCTTCATTTCCCCCGCCATCATCGATCGCTCCCCGATCGTGGTCGCCGTGAGCTCCGCGGGCGACGCGCCGGTGCTCGCGCGGTGGGTGCGCGAGCAGATCGAAGCGTTGCTGCCCGCGCGTCTCGGCACGCTGGCGCGCTTCATGGGCGCACGGCGCCGCGTCGTGCAGCGGGCGCTCGGTCAGCTCGCGCGACGCGCGTTCTGGGAGCGCATCGCGGCGGGGCCGGTGGCCAGGTACGTGCTCGGCGGCGACGAGCCGGCGGCCGAGCATGCCCTGTTGCGCGAGCTCGCGAGCTCGCAGCTGCGCGCTGCCTCTCCCGTCGCCGGCGGCAGCGTTGGCGAGGTGTATCTCATCGGCGCCGGCCCGGGCGATGCAGATCTGCTGACGCTCCGCGCGCTGCAGCTGCTGCAGCAGGCCGACGTGATTCTCTACGACCGTCTGGTCAGCCGGGAGGTTCTCGAACGCGCACGCCGCGATGCCGAGCTGATCTTCGTCGGCAAGGAGTCACGCGAGCACGACCAGCAGGAGCGCATCCACGAGCTGCTGGTGCGCCTGGCGCGCGAGGGCAAGCGCGTGGCACGCCTGAAAGGCGGGGATCCGTTCGTGTTCGGACGCGGCGGCGAGGAGATCGAAGTACTCGCCGCGCATGCCGTTCCCTACACCGTCGTGCCCGGGATCACCGCGGCACTCGGCGCCGCGGCCTCGGCGAGGCTGCCGCTCACGCATCGGCGCCTGGCGCACAGCGTCACCTTCGTGAACGGCCACCAGGGGGAACACGCCTCGCCCGACTGGCGCTTCTTCGCGGATCCGCGGCACACGGTGGTGTTCTACATGGCGGTGGCGCGGCTGCCCGCCATCGTGGCGCGGCTGCGGGCCGCCGGCGCCGCTGCAGAGCACCCCGTGGCACTGATCGCCCACGCAACGCTGCCGCAGCAGCGCATCCTGCGCGGCTCCCTCGCTGACATCGCCGCATTGGCCGCCCGCGAGCGCATCACCCCGCCCGCGCTGCTCATCGCAGGCGAGGTGGCAGCGTTCGCAGCCAGCGACGCTCTGGCTGAGCTCGCGGCGAGCCCCGCGGCCGCGGAAGCGCTGGCATGAGTTCGGTGCGCGGCTTCGTTGGTGCAGTAGGCAACACACCCCTCATCCGCCTGCGGGGCGTGAGCGAGGAGACCGGCTGCGAGATCCTCGGCAAGGCCGAGTTCATGAATCCCGGCGGCTCGGTGAAGGATCGCGCCGCGGTCGCCATTGTGGCCGCGGCCGAGCGCCGCGGCGAGCTGGCGCCCGGTGGCACGGTGGTCGAAGGCACCGCCGGCAACACCGGCATAGGCCTCGCGCACGTGTGCAATGCGCGCGGCTACCGCTGCGTCATCGTCATGCCCGACAACCAGTCGCCGGAGAAGTACCAGCTGCTGGAGATGCTCGGCGCGGAAGTGCACAAGGTGCCGGTGGTGCCGTAC
>Ga0123355_10001218_pt1 | contig 35835 bp, 18 predicted proteins | sample TergutEmb28metaG_3_FD_89872 | JGI IMG/M metagenome (GOLD analysis project Ga0123355, IMG submission 89872) | Embiratermes neotenicus P1 segment gut microbial communities from Petit-Saut dam, French Guiana - Emb289 P1 | ecosystem: Host-associated > Arthropoda: Insects > Digestive system > Gut ...
AACGACCAAGTTTCACACCCATACAAAACAACAGGCAAAATTATAGTTCTATATATCTTGATGTTTAAATTTTTGGATAGCAACCTAGAAGACAAAAGATTCTGCACCGAATGATAGCAAGCACTTCCTGACCTTAATCTGCTCTTAATTTCTTCTGCAATAGAATTTTGATTTGTTAAAGTTGTTCCCAAATATATGAACTCTTCCACACTCTCGAAGGTACTATTATCAATTCTGTGAATTCGTCCTGCATTCTGATCTTGAGACATGACCATGTACTTAGTTTTATCAGCACTTACTTCCAGTCCGATCTCCCTAGTAGCAGCTACTAAAGCTTCTGCATTTTCCTTTAGAGTATGTATGCTTCCTCCTGGCACTTTTTATTGTAGCTACATGTTTCCACCTTGTATGGTCATAATCAGGCTGACACTTAAAAGGAAAGATATAAAATTGCATTGGCTAAAAATGAGATCTTATTGTTACAAATACATTACATCTCATATTTTACTTGTTACTGTTTGCAACTGCATTTATATACATACACATACAACTACATGCTCAATGAATTACTCACCTAATTGAATAATCAGGTCCAGTGTTTGTCTTTTGTTTTTAAATTTCATCTAAAACATTCAGTACTTTATTTTTCAAATTCCAGTGTGCTAGTCTTTTATGAACAGTAAATCATTTAAAACGTTTGAAACCATGTCTACAAATCTGTGTACTGAAATTTCGATTTGGGTGCATACCTGACGTCCTCACAGTATCTGTATAATTCAGAAGTTATTTCATGATCCAGTTTGAGCCTAGAGATTGACTGTTTGAAAATGGAAAATATAAGGGGTCATATGTAACTCCCCATAATGGCCATTTTGTTTTCAGTGAAGTGTGTGATGTTAGCAAACTCTCACATAGCAATCAAGTCTGTGAAGCAGGCAAACTGGATGACACAGAACTTCATACATGTATTAACACAGGTAAGATTACAGATTTGAATAACATTGAACAATGGGTAAAACTAATTAAAAGTGGAAACTGACAGTATTGCTCTAGCCCATCTGTGTACAGTTTTCAAATTACTGGCATAGTTTTACTGTTACATACATCATCCAGTTGCATACAACTGCTTCCTGCAGAGTCTTCTACAAATGCAGACTAAAAAGGTTGCATTGACACAAATTTATTTCTGTGTTAAAAATTTTATATACATTAGACTACATGTTTTGGTCCATTCCCTTAGACCATGTTGAGGATGTCACAGGAATGCTTTGCATGCCTTAATGTGTCCAGAGGGTGAGATTACGGAAGTCCCGTATATAATTTTTGGAAGAATGTACTAGCTCTGTGGCAAATGTGTGTTCATGCAGTTTAGTTTCATTGATAAGCTCAGAAATCTTGAAATTAATTTTTTTCTTCACATTCAGTGACAATGTGTTACTTCTCAGTCTGTCTAATGAAACTCTAACATTTATATGTCCAGCCTATTTATACTGTATAGCGTAAAAGTAAATTTAAATTTTGACATGTCAGTATATCAAAACATAAAAACCTTCAAGGTTATACTACAATTTTCAAACTTTGTTTTTCTACAATTCTAACAATTCAAATAATAATGCTTTTTAAGCTACCTTTGTTTTCTTTATGGGCATCCTTAATAATAATCCTAATAAGTTTGAAATGCGTTGGGTACTTCTGCATAATCTAGTGTAAATAAGATAGAAAAATAAATGTTATAGTTCCATTAGGTAAACTGAAAACTAAATTATTCAACCCAACAACACTTACAACTTCTATCTGACAAATCCAGAATCGATATACAAACTTTGCATTGATTTGACTTGTACATATACTTGCCACAACAAGATGGAAGATCCACAAGTAGTAGGTTCCTCATGAACATGGTATGTGGATTCATTCATTTCTGTATAATTTCTTCATTTTCTGCCTGTATTATAGTAAATGATCTCTTAAATAAGAAGAAAACCAGTAAGATGATGGCAGTTTGTTTGTATATGTGACTCATGTAGGAGAAAATAAGGAGAAGTTATGTAGCACATGAAAGTATATTGATTTCCCCCTGAAAAGAGGTACAAGGCAGTTTACACAAACAAATAATGTGTGCAGGTGTGTATATGCCTGTGAATGTGCACATGCATGCACTTGGTGTGTGTGTGTATGTGTTTGTATGTATGTGTGTATGTATCTATGTTATAACAGTATCTACTCAGGTCTTCACTCACCATCCCAGAAGAGTGAAGACTTCATTTATACCATGGTAGAAACTGGGAATCACACATCTAACCTAATTTTTATGCCATAATTTATTACACTCATTGAATGTAGTTGCTGGTTATGCAAGTAAATGCCATATCTGGCAAGGTTTACTTTACTGTACAGATGTAAAGCAGGTATGACTGATTCTTCTTAATTTAATAAATGACACTTTAATCTGCCATTATTATATAGCCTTTAAGGTACAGTGCCCAATGATGGACAGACTAACACATAATTAGTTATGATGTGCAGTGTGACTGTTGTAGCTGAATTTAAGTAGTATTCTCACATTTGTGAGGAGGGACTGATATAAAAACCACAATAATTCCCAGACAGGATAGACAGTCTCCAAGCCATGTTTGAACTTGGGGCTTTCCAAATGTGAAGCAGGAGTGCTGATTAATGATGATGACATGAAGTTATAAGGCACAAGCAGAAGTTATCAGAAAGTTTGTTATCAAAGTGCAGAAGAAACATGAGGGTGGGATGACTTTCAGTATCAACCATTACGTTCAGCCAGAATGCATATCAGTAGGGCAGCTAATGAGCCTCCTCCAATGAAATGTTCACACTATAAATCCATTCCATAAGAAATTGCATACATTTCTGACCTGCAGTAAATGAGATGAGTAGACAGTTTCCTACTCCACCCAGGAAAAAATTAAAATTGCCTTATGCAGAAACCAAACTTAGCCTTGCCTTTCACTGAAATAAGAAATCAGTTGAAAACTGCAATTTTTTAGGTTTTTGCAGTGGTACAGCTGAAGATTCTGTTCTTCTGGGATATGACACTACTACAATGAGAAATCAGGCCCTGATGTTGTGAAGTGACATAATATCCCATCTTCAGGGGTCAAAATGTCCAAAAAGAAATGGACATTTTGATACGGACAATAAGATCGATGCCAGTCCTTGGAGATGAGGATGTTACATTGTTGCATATCCTGATGCTTGAAAATGAGGACATTAGGTTGCTTTGAATTGGCAGGATCCTGCTACCTATTCACACAGTACCATTTCCCCAAAGAGTGGAATTCTCAATCGAAAACTGATTGGAAAAGAGTAATTTCATGACATTAAAAACCTTATCTAAGCAAAGAAAGAGGAGGCTGGAAAAAGTTGCATAATGATTTGTGCTTGTCAAATATTACTCAGGTAATCAGACAAAGAATGATAAGATAGTGTTTGTGACACTTTTGAGAGCCAAGACAGAGAGACTGGCTTGTGGAATTTTTGTTGAAAAACCTGAAGGAATGGGACAACTGGAAAAACTAGGCATACATGGGAGAGTAATACTATAATCAATTTTAAAGAAATAGGATGGGAACATGACTGCATTAATCTGCCTTAGGGTACAGACAAGTGGCAGGTTTTTTTTACATTTTTCATTCTGTGCATTGTAATTTAATATCTACAGTTCCTTTTACCCAATAACAATTAATGATGGACCAGTAAGGTCTGAAACATGTAGGAATTTAATGTTTTTAAAAATAATATTGTGAACATAATGACAGTTGTTTGCATTTATCGGTTAAAACTGTAGATATTAAGTGGCACGTTGTTGTAAACATGGAAGTGAACCTTCTATAAAATGCAGGGAATTTCTGACTAACTGAGGAAATATTAGCTTGTCAAGGATGCAGCTTGTTTGTTAGTCCCATATATACATAATTTACAAAATGGCAATTCCACAAATGTAGAAGTAGGCAGTCTTCATACTCAGCATTCTGTCTACATCAGCAAGGATGGACATTCCTTCTATGTCCTCATGTAACCAAACATTCCCTGGTCTGACTCCAGGCATGCCACTGCCTTGTGTATGTGAACATGGTAACCTTATTTCACAGGGCAGGTGATTGCTGACGAAGCTGTGTATTCAACCCAACTTACAGCAATTCTCATACCTTGTTATTGCTTCACTGGGTTTGTGACAGACTCTTATTATTCACGGTGAAATGCAGTGAGTTAGACAACAAACTTGGGTGGATTCAAAATTCATTTTTGACCATATTAATGGGTTTCTGACCATAAAACATGTAACATTCAGTATCTCTCACTGGGGCAACTTATTTCCAAGAAAATTTCTCCCTCCTGACTAGCCAGTAATGATTAAGATGAATCCTCTACGGAATATTGGTCAGCCAACAATGATGTTCATTACCTGCCCAATAAATACAGCCAAATTTACATCTGTCACATATTGCACTTCTAGAAACCAAACATATGCACACCTGACAGCAAGATACAGCTTTTGCTCTGGGCAGTCACCTTATGTTCAGTGCTGAGTGCAGACACAACAACATGTACCAACTTATTCAGTGATGAACTGCCTGTTAAAAAGCATTGCTTCTGTTATGATGGTGTTGTACATAACACCCACTGTGTGTGGGCCACAGTGAGTACTTCAGTGATTTATTATGAATTTATTGAATCTCTTCTGTCCAACAATATGTACTTCCTTGTTCATGTTGAGCACAGCCCTGTTAAGATCCCATTGTAAGAACCATTGCCTCCCATTGATATATGCCATGCACGTCGATTTCTCACCCATTCTATCCGTCATAATTAACATCTCTTACATAACTTTGGTAGAAGATGTGAGAAGGAAGGGTGAATATTGCATCAGCCAGCAGTCAGACAAGAATGAGGATTCATTGTGGATGGTGGTACTCAAGAGAAAGTCAAGAGAGACCAAGTGACCATGAACTGTTTCTTATTGACAGCTATTTGCCATGTTGAGAGAGAGCCACATCTCAAAATTCCAAGAAGTTATATTGGTGCGACAGAATTCCCATTCAAATACATGGTCACTTCAGCACTTAATACTAAGTACACTGATAATTCTAAGTGTTAAACTGTTTGTATTTGGTGTGTCAGAGATATGTTTTCATTATACTTCAGGAATTCTGATGGAGACAGTATGGCTTACCTCTGCAGTACCATTATCTAGGAACAGGTTCTGTATTACCACTGAGAGAAAATGTAGAGGACAATTATAGAGTACAACCTACATATACAAGAACACTGGCTTCTGAATGACTTTTACTGGTTAAGAGAGGCTACAGAACACTTGAAAAACGTGGATGATCAATATGTTATGTAACTGATGAAAACATCACTGAAATGAAAGAACTGGTTCAAAAAGTGATGAGAATTGAGTGTCACAGGTGAAATACCGACAACTCTGTCAAGAATGTTTGTGGACAATTTAAAAGTATTAAGAAAAGCGTGAAGATGATGCTAAACATTTGTACTGGTACTGGAAATTGAAATGGAACAAATTATTCAATCACACTGCTCATTACAACAAAAATGTCACCAAGCACATCATCACTTGCGAAGGAACTGTAGCTTTGCTGAAACTTATTTCAAAACCTTATGTCTATCTGTAAATTAGATTAGAAACAACAACTGTAATACAAATAAATTTGCTCTTTAGAAGATACTAAAAGAGAAGGTTAAGAAAAAACTACCATCAAGGAAAAAAACATGTTCTTTTGACAAACTGTTCTAAGTGGTTCCACCCCCCTCCAAGGACAGAAAAATTGGGAACAAACATGCTCTGAGTATCTGGGAATCTTCAACATTTGGGAGATGCAATTCAAGGTCAAAAACACCAAACCTGCAGCCAGCTCACTGCATTCTTCACAAGGACAATGCACCAGAAAACAATGCTTTATGAGTAGCTGAGTTTTCTTTCATGCTAAATGCTTGCCATCCATTTGACTACAAATGCACAAACAGGGTTTAACAAATGCATTAATTCAGAAGGAAAATAGAAGCATAAATATAGCCACTTACTGTTTGACTAAAGTTAAGTTGAAGAAATCTTTTTCACAGTACAACTTTGTGTTGCATCCCACATACAGAATTTTGCAGTTTATCAGTCCTGAATCATATTTTAGACCTCCTTGGTCTAAACCGAGAGAGAGATACTGTTTTGATTGAGGTGTTCTCTTCTTCAGCCCACAAGGCACTTGGAATGTATCTAGCTATCACCCATACTTTCATACAATTGTTCACACCTATAAATTATATTCATACTACAATTTATAATTCCATTTCATACAATCTAATTGTTACGAAATGATTAAAAACTAAATACGGATAGTTATGATGTACTGTTCTGACTGAATGCCTACTTGAAATTTTGGAACTACGTAGTATGTATATCCCACTGGACTATCAATTATTCTGACAGATCTTTTGTATTTTTTCCTAGACCAGCTGAAAGTGTGTACCTATAAATTAGGTGCAACTGCTCCTTTCTAACTCATAATTCTCATTTGATTATGCTTAATCTGAGTTGTAAAAGTAGTAGCAAGGTTTACTTGTTTATACTTCTGGCAGTTCTCTGTAGCAACCATGGACACTGTGACAGAAGTACTGAATGGTGTTTCTTCCTGTCACACATTTTCAAAATTGTTTCTTGAAAGGAACCACAGCAATATAAGAGAGGGAGATTTGGTGGTTACAGCCATTGGTGTATTCTTGATGTATGGCAAAAAAAAAACTGTAATAACAGATCTATTAAAAAATATTAAGTAGTGGAATATGTGAGGAATATTGGTAGGTTACTTCAGACATCTTGAACAACAGTAATATTCAATTAATGTACTGCACAAATAAATCAACTATTGAAGATTCAAGCCTTCTTGGATGTTATGCCATGTTGACTTGTAAAGAGTTATCAACGTTCCTTCAAAAAGCTGGTAGCTATTTTTCAGTTCACATGGCATAACATCCCGGAAGACATGAATCCTCATCAATAGTGCTGTGAGAAACTCAAACTTCATAAATCAAATACTGCTGCTGATTGCAAATTTTCAACATTTCAGGACTGTACACCTAAAAACAGACATAATTTTAACATTTAGCTGAGATGCTAATGCAGTTTTGATTCACCCTGGGAAGAGATTTATATATTTAATTCATCCTAACAATTTTATGATTGTACTTGCATTCTTCACAGCCTCCAGATATTAGAAATCTTTCTTCAGTTACATAAATATTGGAAATATTCGGCAGGTTAGGCCAGTGGTGATACAAATATATTGGATTTCAAAGGCACAGAGTCTGAATGTTCTCCAGTGAGTGGCTTAACTTGGTATTTTGATAGTGTCCCTCAGTCATTCAATGTAAATGCTGGGACAATATATTGAAGCAAGCCATGATACTCCCACAATTTGCCATTAATCATCACTGAAAACTCAAAAGTATAATGACAAAACCTTGTTAATAAAATGAGAATCAAGTGAAACACCTAGTTTATTTCCGGTGTACCTAAGTAATCTGAATTCAGTGTATGTCAAGATACATTCAGTGAACATGAGATACAATGCAGTCCAGTTACATGTTGAATTTCAATTCACAACTGGAAAACTGTGCTTGTAATATGCTTGTTCACCATGACTCTTCAGATGTGAGTTAAGGAGGGTTCTGGAAACAAATGTCTTGTTACAAATTTGGCACTCATATGGTTTCTGACCTGTGTGACACCGTCTATGGACAACAAGAGTGGAACGCTGTGTGAAGGCCTTCCCACATTGATCACAGGTGTGGGGTTTTTCCCCTGTGTGTATAAGCTGATGTACTTTGAGAGTGTATAGAGCACTGAATGCTTTACCACAAACATTACACACATTTGGTTTCTCGCCTGTGTGATTTCTTCGATGAAGTTTCAATGTGTCTTTAGTTGAGAATGCCTTCCCACAGAAGTCACACAAGAATTTTTCCCCTGAGTGAGATTTCACATGCACCAAGAGGGATTTACGGTATTTAAAACTCTTGCTGCACATCTTGCACTCATGAACCTTTTCTGTGGGCTTGGCATCAGGTTCATGGGTCTTCTTGTGAGCCATCAAACTATTTTTGGACGTGTAGGCTTTCCCACAGATGTCACACATGTAAGGTTTTTCACCAGTGTGTATATTTTTATGTTCTCGGAACTCAAAACTTGAGAAAAAACCCTTGCCACAGACATTACACTTAAACATATAATCACCCAGATGTCTTTTCTGATGAGTCTCCAGGCATGCTTTATGCATTGTTGCATAACCACAGACATCACATACATGATTCTTCTCACCCTGATGAATCTTTTTATGCTTCGTAACTTCATATGATCTTTTGAATTTACGACCACAGATGTCACATTCAAATGGACGATCTTCACTATGACTGCCCATGTGACGCTTGAGCAGTTTCTTGGAAAGACATTCCTTGCCACATGCTTCACATCTGAACTCGTTCTTGCCATTGTGACACTTCATGTGTATTTTCAGTCTTGTTTTTGTGTTAAACTGCAATTTGCAGAGAATGCAAATGTGTGGTTTTACTCCAGTGTGTATATTTTTATGAAGAACCATTTCATCCACAGAAAATAACTCACCACACACTTTGCACTTTTCAATGTCTTTTTTCTTACTTTTAAGATCTGACATGGATGACAAGGATAATCCCCTGGCTTGTGGACAGCTGCCTTTCCTCCAAAGTTGTGCATGCTTATTGTGCATGTATTTAGCTGACCTGAAAGAGACAGAAATTTTAAATTGAGTGTTTTTTTTTCATTTGTTTGCTTGGTTGTTTGTATGTTTGCAGTGTTGGTAATAAATGATACCTATATTATATGACATAGCAAACAGTTTACAGCATCAGATGGAATGCTATTAAGCATGCAGCTAAGAGAGGATTTGTAAAGTTCTAGAACCAGCAAGATATGATTTATTTATATAATACCTTTGCTGTGTGTGAGGATTTAGGTAGCCTGGAAAACTAAAATAACTTCCCAGTTCTTTAGTTAAGATTCCAGAGTAGTGGATGTTTTAGAGACCATCAGCAGATAAATACACATAATCATAGTTACAGTTGAAAATCCTGATTAGCATATATTGCTCATGCTCTGATGGATTCATAAGGAACACAATAATCCAATAACTAATCGTTTTCAGAGATAAGTAAAGGGAACAAGGCAGCAATATTAATCACAATCTTCATGTATAAAGGCAGCTGAAAATTTCCTGTCCTGTATGTTGCAGACCGCTGAATTTTCTTATCCTTACTGCTGAACAAACAGAGTCAGAACTTGAACCCAATAACTCACCTCTTTACAGTGCTGATGTCTGAAAATTTATGATGTTTTGCCTTTGTGCTGAGGATTAAGGACTTGGGAAAACTGACAGGATTCATTAGAAGTTTCCACAGGAATATAAATCAGTAATTCAGGTGAAACAAAGTAAGATTGAACCCTTAATTGTTTATTCCAGAAACATCAAAACATTAACATAAATTAAGTGTTCAGTGTAGTACCTTCCAGCTGAACACATTTATACCAGAGAATGACAAATTTCTTGATTATATAAAAATAAATTTTTGGTAGAGAATGTAAAGGTGTAAGTTCTGTCAAGCTCAGCAACTTGCATTTGCTTTCAAACAAGTAAGGAATTTTGGTATATAGACGGAAAATTCCAGTGAATTTAGGTTTGCTGAGTGGTCAATGATGTTGAAAGTGCAGGAAATGTTTTGATTGAGCTAGGAAAAAGAAAGTGGGTATGCATAACCAGTATCAAGCAATACATTTTTAATACCAGATAATCATGTACCCTGAAAAACAGAAGATGGGAGATTGTGACTAAAAGGTCTCAAATCTCAAAACTTATAAAGATTTCAAAAGCACTTATAATATGCATTGCACATAGCTATACATTGATCTCAAAAAGTACTGGAAAATAGCCTAACATACCGTATGCTGGTCTCTGTGTGGAAATTCAAATGTTTGTGTTAAGCAAGTTAAACTCCAGCCAGCAGGAGATACACTTGGCATTTAAGGGTAACTATGACAACTCTATATAAATGGGCTGCAGTTTCCCAGAAATTTCTTATTCAAGAATATGATATGTGTTAATTTGTATCTAACTTAATAGTGATGAATCAAGCACACTGAACAGATGCAATGGAACATAGATGAACTGGCTAACAGTGACAGAAATAGTTGAAATGTGGCTCTCTCCACAATGTGGGAACATTAACCCAGGTCTGCTATGTGCTAGTTTCAGTAGCCACACCACATTGAGTTTTAAGATGAAATACTTGCAGCAAAGTTTCAACAGACTAGTTTATCATGAGCATGGTATGCTATTTGTATCATCTCAACAACTGTTCAAAGAAGTTAAATTATAAATGTATGAACTGTAATTCCAGCTGCTGATTTCTGTGTGTGTGAAAAGTGGTTTTTCACTCTGACAAATAAACAGAAAGCAAGCAACTCATCAAAAAGAGGATGTAACTTGAAAAATGGAGAAAGTACAAAAAGGGAAAATTCTTCACCTATTCGGATAAATAAATTGAATACGTTTATGATGGGCAGGGCCAAAAAAAAAAAAAAAAAGTATTACTGTAAGATGAAATGAAGCCAACAAATTTTTGTGGGGATGTCATGTGGAATGAAGCCAGCTGGAAGGTAAGAATAAATTGAACTGGCAAAGTATATTACCCAAATATTTTCATTTGTCTTAGAGATGATGTACATTCAGTTTCCACAATTTCAGGAAGCTAATTAATTCCTTATAAGACACGTGAATATGGAAATGAGAATAACTTTGTAACAAAGACTGCATGGCCAGAGATCAAAAAGTAAGTTTTATACACAATATTAAACACATCAACATAAATTACAAGTAAACTATGTTTGGAGTGCATCACCCTTTCCTAAAGAGAAGCAGCAGCCTTTATCATGACACCTCTGGTGCGTGTTAAGCAACGTCTTTGACACAAAGCCCTTGCTGCAGATCCGGCACTGGTAGGGTCTCTGACCTGTGTGATAGCGTTTGTGCACAACCAGAGTAGAGCGTTGAGTGAATGACTTGCCACAGATGTCACAGGAGTGGGGTTTCTGCCCTGTATGGGTAAGCTGATGTACTTTAAGTGTGAAGCTCTTGGTGAATGCCTTCCCACACACAGTGCAGATACATGGTTTCTCCCCTGTGTGTAGGCGTCTGTGCAGTTTGAGTGAACGGCTGTTGGTCAGTGATTTTCCACAAACATCACATAAGTACTGAGTTTCACCTGTGTGGGAACTGAGATGTGACAAGAGATTCTTCTTGTAAGGGAAACTTTTCCCACAGGTCTCACACTGGAAGCGCTTAGCATCCTTCTGTGCATCTGGGTGGTTTGTCCGCTGATGTGTGAGCAAGTTGGCTTTGTACAGGAATGCCTTGCCACATATGTCACACTGATGGGGCTTCTCACCAGTGTGAACATTGCTATGAGCCTGCAGTTCAAAATTTGTGTAAAATCCTTTACCACATAAGTGACACTTGAAACGGAATTCACTGAAATGTCTCTTTTGGTGGATCTCTAAGTAAGCTTTGTACATTGTAGCATAGCCACAAATATCACAGACATGGCTTTTGGTACCAGTGTGCACTTTCTTGTGGCCTGTGAGTTCATACTTCCGTTTGTATGATTTATTACAAATCTCACACGTGTATGGACGTTCTTTAGTGTGTGTTTTCATATGGCTTGTGAGCTGTTTGTTCGTTAAAAATACCTTATCACAAGAAGCACAGTTGAATACCTTTGGAGACACATGTGTTTTTAGATGAGAGTCTAGTTTTGCTGTGCTCTTGTATGCCTTACCACATGTAGAGCATTTTATAGGCTCTGACAATACACAGTCACTTGTAAGAAGACTGTCTTGATGTCTGCCATGCACCTTCCCACAGTCCTTGATCTTCTCGTTTCCTCGGGCAGGCTCACTTCTTGGTTTGGAAGGTGTTTTAGTTCTGAGGGTATTGTCTTTCTTGGAGCCACTTGGACTCCTTCCAAGACCCTGACTTCCAGACCTAGAAATAAAGATAAACTGATTCATCCCTCAGCTTGCATCAGTTACTAGACAATGTAAAATTAAACTGTAACTCCATAAATCAGAATTACTTAAGCAGTTCATACCCAGTCAATTTATGAATCTCCTGTTATCATGGAAAATGACCATTATCACAAAAGTCCACAATTAGATACTATCCTCTGTCACTACAGCCCATTTTACATTTCATACTCTATTCCTCCTAGGTTGTTCTACACATATGCCATATTGGTGAAGTAGTTTCTTCTCATATGTATCTGTATCAAAATGGTATATACATATCTTATTTACCATATTCATCATCCTTAATTTCATCACCATATTACTACAATGTGATGAGTGTAAAGTGTGAGGCTCCTCAATATTCACTTATTTGTATTCTTATCTACTTTCTTTCTCCTTACTTGCCCAGATGTTCTCAGACAATCTAATTCCTTCTCCAGAGTTAGATATATTCACCACAACATAGAGTGAGATATAATCACCATGACATATAACAACAAGTAAGAATATTATAATGTAATATACAAATGCATATCTGCTCTTTGAAATAACTGATATGGGATGCATGGAGCACACTAAATTTCTGAGCTTTCAGTTTTCCTGAATGTAACTTTTGAAGCTGTTACATATTTACATGTTACAGAAAGACATTTTAAGGCACTGAGATCACAATTACAACTTGCACACAAACACCGTGTTTTAATATGAGAAATTATTTTTATTTCCTACATGTTCCACCTTTTTGCAAAATAGGGAAGCATTGCTCTTTGGCCATACATTCATATGGTTGAAGGCAAGGAAGCTTTTACATCATGACTGCTTTGACTGTTACTGTAATGAAATAAACCCCTTCTGCTACTTTATACGGAAGTTCTTTTATAATGATTTAGCACTAGATATGTTTGTCCAATCAGAATTTATTGTCCTGTCTACTTGTGTCCTTGGGAGGTTTATCCTCATGACATTGTATGATGTGGAAGGTAGTAAATTGCATAAAAAATCGTTACTTAATATGGTGTCTTTGTGTCCTGTCCAGCAGCACTCAAATCTCACATTATCGTATAAAAGTAAGTACAGGTAAAGTTGTCCCTCTAAATGCCATGACAGCATATGTGGGATGGAGGTATTGCTTGTCTGCTTCTTTATCTCAGCAGCAGATGGAAATGAGTGTTCCATTGCAAGTCCTGGCCACTTTATCCTGGGGAAAAGACAGCCTGTTCCCACAGAATATGCAGCTTAGTGGACCCCAGTGCTATTCTGCACACTTTGGTGAAGAGAAAGAAACCTCTTACCCTTGCCACATATGCAGCCAATGTTCCTCTGGTGTACAGCCTGTAGCCTAGACACTATACTGATTATGCTATTCTGGTTCCTTAACTGTGCAGGGCAGTTGAATATTAAAGCAGTGATGCAGACACTAAGGACATATATAATTATTACTTGCCTCAAACTAGATGATCAGAAAATATAGAATTTGAGATTTCAATGAGGAAATGAAAAAGACATTGGTTTCTTACACTGAGAGCAGAACATGAATGGCTTTTGTGTGAACTGTATCTTGAGGATATTGCTTGGACTGCAGATGTGGGTAGCAATAAGAGGCTGGAGAAGAATGCATAATGAGGAACTTCATGATTTGAACTAATTGCTGGATATCCCTAAGGTGACCAAATAAAGGAGAATGAGACAGATAAGGCAAGCTGCATGAATGGGACTGAAGTGAAATGAATACAAAAGTTTGGTAGGAAAATGTATTATGCACAGCAGAGCAGATGTACCATCCAAATTAATCATCATTCCATTTTGTTTGACACTGAATTATCTCTGTACCCAAACAGCATTTTCAAATAACATATGTACCAGCCAGCCTTCAATACAAGTAGTTTAGTAAATGAATTCTGTAAAATGTAACTGTCTCACAATGCTGTGATGTACCATAGGTGATTCAATATAACTTTTTGCAGCTTGCAACAGAGCTGTCTTAATTAACAACCAGTTTCATAATTTAGCACAGAGATATTATAAAATGTCATAATACTAACCAAACATTGTTACATAGTCAATAATACAGATCCAAATTCTAATGTATGCCATAAATGTTGATTAAACTTTATCACATTTTTGACTAGTTTTTTTAATGAAGGTGATGGTTATGTTGTAAGTTCTTCACATGTTATGAAAATCATAGGCATATCTGACAAATTATGCAGTGAAATCAGAGGTTGCTAATTAAAGAAATCTGGAAATTGTGCAAGGGGAACAAATGTGACTATTCTGAGATATGAGGGGAGTGGAAAGAAACCAAGAAAAACAAATTACACACTCTAACTTGGCCATTGTGTACTGAATACAAACGAATAGTGATACACCTCAGGTAACTTGTTTCTTCTTCAGTGTTACCCATTGGTTCATCACATGGCTATTTCTGGCACATACAAGTTGGCTGTTCCTGTCCTCCATCACATACAAACTATAGTAAATAATTATTATGTATATTACCTGGCTCTTGAAGTGCTGTTCTATTTGCTTTCTCTCATTAGAAATACAATACAACAATACTTCTATTATTCAATCACCTCAATCCAAAATGTTTTCACATCAAAGAAAAAATAATCTTGTATTCAAAACCAAAATAACCCACTTGCAGACACATAATACAATGCAACATGAAACTGGAGTAATGTACCACTGATATAAATGAGCAAATTGACCACAGTATTGTATGATTACAGAAAGTTATGTAACTAGTATCATGGGGTACAAATCCATTCAAACTTCTTTGCCATACACAATGGCTGAGATAAATGTCTAGTAACAGCAAACCTTCCTTCCACTGCATTAGCTTGAAAAATACATAAATGAACAAAAGTCTGCATCATCATTAAACATCAAATTTTCTAACAAAGTTACTGTTTCACCTCCTCTGTATAAGTACAGGTTAATATGTTTAATGCATAGGAGAAATTTCCTCTGTACCTTCTACTAACAGTTGGAAAAATTTAAGACTAGTATACTCAAAACAACATATGTCATGTGAAGGTTAGTAATGTGGTATACTGGAGTACACAAAGATTCAGGAGTGAAAGGTAATAAACGGTGATGACCAGCAATACAAATGTAGGTATGAAAAGTGAGGTTAATCAAACATTCCATTTCTTACTAACATGTGTATGAAAATAGGAACAGTAGTGGCACTGGTACCCACCTTACTTGTGAATGACAAAACATTAAAGGATCCAACAAAAGTGGCCAATGCCATCAATAATTCCTTTATAACAAGTATTGAAAAATTAAACATTCAACAAATAGAGAAAGGAGATGCTACCTCTATTGTAAAAGACTTATTTCCTTGAAACTTCCCCAACATGAAAATAATCCCAGTCACTGAAGCTAAGATAAAAAGTTTAAAACATTCCCTAAAACAAAAAAATCATCAGGTTATGAGGAAATAGTAAGTAAAATATTAAAAGCATGTGCATCTCGCATTACTTACCCATTACACTACATTTATAATCACTCACTATATACAGGTATTATTCCTGACCATCTTAAAATTGTAGTAGTTAAACCACTTTATAAGAAGAGAGACAAAATTAGCATGACAAATTACAGGTCTCTCTCATTATTAACGGTTCTTTCTAAGGTACTCAAGAAAGCTATGCAGAGTAGATTAAGCCAGCACTTGCATACAAATGACATACTGGTCACAGAACTGCGTGGTTTTAGGAAAGGGATATCAACTGAAGATGCTGCTTTCAGACTCATTGATAGTGTATTCAAATCTATTAACCACAAAATGCATGTTGGAGGAATTTTTTGTGATTTGGCAAAGGCTTTTAACTGCATGAATCATTACAGTTTGTTAGCTAAATTACATTTCTATGGAATTCAAGGAGTATTTATAGACTGATCCAAGTCCTTTTTAACTAATAGAAGACAGAAAGTAGATGTAACATCGCCTAATTCATCCCAATTTTTTTCTCTGACTGGGGTACATTGAAACATGGAGTTCCTCAAGGATCAATTCAAGGCTTCTGTTGTTCCCTACATATATATATGTTTATACATAAATGACGGTCTTTTAGCAGAAATTTCGAAGATTTCTATTCATTGCAAATTTAATTCTATCTCGTATGACTAAACGATTTGCTGCTAATAATTTAGATCTAATTTTAGATAAAAAGAAAATAATTAAATTCACAACAAAGAATTCAGCACATTCTATATTACATTTGGGTTATAAAGAAAAGTATATGGAACAGACAGTGAATACAAAATTTATTGTTTTACAAATTGATAACCACATAAACTGGAAGAACCATATTGAGGAAATGATTCCAAAGTTAAGTGAAGCATGTTATGCTGTTAGGTCAATGGTCCATATCAGTAATATTAATACTCTCAAATCAATTTTCTATGCATACTTTCATTGTATTATAAAATATGGAATAATCTTTTGGGGTAATTCTTCTAACAGTGGGAAGATATTCACTTTACAAAAGAAAAACATCAGAATTATGACTGGTACATAAACCAGAACCTCGTGTAGAAGTCTATTTAATCAATTACAGATTCTGCTTGTTTAATGACAGTATATACTTTCATTAAAGAGCTTCATTATCAATAATCAGAACATTATTCACACAAATTCATCTATACACAATGTAAATACAAGGAATAAGCATTATATTCGAAGACCAAATGCAAACCTATCTTGTTTTCAAAAAAGTACATTCTATATTGGCATAAAAATTTTCAACAGTTTACCACCTAGCCTGACTTTACAGCAGCCTTCAGAAAATACCTACATACAAATTCCTTCTGCATCGGAGATGCATTTTTTATGTGTACAGATGATTTGTAATACTGTTTTTGTAGAATGTTTTTAGTATTTTATACTGTAAATTTGTATATTCTGTGTATTTATGATTTGTTCCATATTGTATTGTCTTTATGACACACTTATGGATCCATGAAATGTATGTGTATATATGTGTGTATGTAACCATGTCCATGTAACAAAATTCTGGACATGAAATATGCAGTCTGCATTAAGCACACACACAAAGAAGACTGTGTCAAGAAACATGTTTGTATGTCTTGTTTAGAAGTAAATTATTCTCCATAAAACTTGATAGAAAAGTGTAATACATCTTAATTTTCCTGAAGGTATTGTTGCTGTTGCAATGTGTCAATTTGTTTTAAATCTTTCCAAAGCTCTATTCCATAGCTTATATTGCATATTCCTACAATTAACCTATTTATTTTCATCATTTTAATGCTGTAGTCAAGAACTACTAATTCTTAAATTTCATGGTCTATATATAAGAAAAGTCTTGAAGACTGCAAACAAGTCAAAGAACCAAGATAGAACATGAGTTTTAAGGTTTTTACAACAGTATAATTGAGGATACCAGTCTTCAGGATGTTATGCTGTGTCACTGAATAAGTAGTTCCAACATTTGAAAGAAGTGTTGTCATCTTCATCTTCAAGAAGGATTTCAAAGCAGGTTAAGGTGCAGGAATGTACAGGCAAGGTGTGACTAGTACCAAACTGGATGGAGAAAATGGCAAGCCAATGGGAAAGTGTGTGAGGGTAGTGGATATACAAACTGGTGAGGCCCTGAAAATGGCCCAAGATAGCATGCTATTGAAGTGATAATATTAGAAGTGTCAAATAAATATGTTCTAGCAATCAAGGTAAGAATAAAAATATAGTGAACATTCCTTTGGTGCATTCTTACTAGGCAAAGGTTATGAATTTATATCAGTTTCATTGGTTTCTTGATTTGTGACTTAACTTCTTCAGTATTCTGTTGTGCATTCTGCAGTCCTTTACATCACATTACTGTAATAATCAGTTCTCTGCCCCGTGACTGCAGCTTTATTTCATGGAATCCCTTAAGCAGAAGAATTTACTGAATTTCTGCACTGCACGGCTGCATTTGTACAAAATTGTTATTGAAAGAAGGCAGTAGAATGCCATACAAAAAGTAAATCCATTGGTAACATGGAGAGTGTTCAGCAAGTGATTTTGTGTGAGTGATGTGCAAAACATCTAGCAGCAAAGATGAATAATTTGTGAGTGCAGTGCACACTCATGACTGCAACTCAGAATACATCTAATCATGTACCTCCAGTTATGTGGTAACATAACCATGACACAACACACACACACACACACACCCTTACACGTGCGCACACTCACAGCATTATACTGACTGCTTTAATGAAATAGGGAATATTGAATGATAAGGGAGAAACTGGCATGCATTTGTTCTGAAAAAGTAACTTCAGTCACATATCAATGTTTTAATAGTATGAAAACCAGTAAAATAAAAATAAGTTAACATAATACTATTATATCACTCATGAATTTTGCAAACATCTGATCATTGTGTACTTAACAAAGGAAATCTCATGAATGGACTAACTGCTATTAGTCATGCTATGAGTGTTCAAATGTAGATATTCAGTTCTGCATAATATGACTTCAAGGAACAGTAATCATTTTCACAGGTGAAAAAAACATGCCTGGTCATGACTCTTCTGATGAGTATTGAGCAATGTCTTGGACACAAAGCCCCTGTTGCATATCTGACACTGGTAGGGTCTCTGCCCAGTGTGATAGCGTTTATGCACAACCAAAGTGGAACGCTGTGTAAATGACTTGCCACAGATGTCACATGAATGGGGTTTCTGCCCTGTATGGGTAAGCTGATGCACTTTAAGAGTGAAGCTCTTGGTAAATGCCTTCCCACACACAGTGCAGATACATGGTTTCTCCCCTGTATGTAACCGTTTGTGGGCCTTGAGAGACATGCTGCTCGAAAGGGCTTTTCCACATACATCACAGATGAACTTCAACTCCCTTGTGTGCGTGTTCATGTGCGATGTTAGTGAGCTTTTAAATGGGAAATTTTTACCACACACACTGCACTGGTAATGCTTTGAGTCCTTTCCAGGGTGGTTGCTTCTTTGGTGTTTCCACAGGTTAGATTTGTAGAGAAATGCCTTGCCGCATATGTCACACTGATGTGGCTTCTCATTTGTGTGGAAGTTCTTGTGTCCCTGCAACTCTGAGTTTGTGTAGAATCCCTTCTTACAAATCTCACACGTAAACCTGAACTCATTAAGGTGTCTCTTGTGATGAACCTCCAAGTTGGCTTTGTACAATGTTGAAAATCCACAGATATCACACTCATGTTTGTTGTCTGAAGTATGAACAATCTTCTTATGACCTGTGAGCTCATATTTTCGTTTGTAAGTTTTATGACAAATGTCACATGTGTATGGACGTTCCTTGCCGTGGGTCTTGATGTGATTTCGTAGGTGCTGATTTGAGAAAAACATTTTCTCACATGCCTCACACTTGTATTCTTTCCGAGGCACATGATTCTTCATATGCTGTTTTAGCTCTGAGTTTGTGTGGAAGATCACTCCACAGGGAGCACATCTGAATTCCTTGGGAGTTCTGTGAATTTTCATGTGCGATATGAGTTTACTCTTGAGTAAAAAAGTCTTGTTGCAGGACAAACAGGACAGTGATTTGTGAGTCTGTTTGTGGCACACAAGCTCCCATCCATGAAAACTTTCTCCACATTCATCACACTTCATCATTTTCTGGTTGCTTCTGAGATTTTTCACATACATTTTCTGGCTTTTGGATGTATGGCCAATTTTGTCCTTGGTTTTAATTTCCTTGCCTCCAGATTTTCCGAAACTTGCAGACCTAGAAACAAGATAAACAAAACTGATCCAGCTTATAAAAATAAAATGATGTATTATTCTCATGCAATAATCACTCCTTTCAAATACACACTTGTGTGTAAAGCTGCCTGTTTCATGTTTCAAAATAAACTAATTCAAAAAACTTCCCTCTTAAAATAACACAACATAACATGTTTGGTCATAGGCCCACACTCAGAAAAACAATCATGGGTAATCTATGTGCTGTGAATCACAGAGCTGGGCACATACAGTCCTTAGCAAGCAGTTTTTTTCTTCTGAAGTTTTCAATTTGTAAACGCCAATTTATGAATGTTGGTCATGTGATCAGATATTACTACACCAGTTACTGAGTCTACAATTCTTTGTAAAATGTATGTACGGCCACATTAAATTCAGTACATCTGTCTGTCTTGTACTATAATCTCCCTTATTTTTCTGTATGCAATTTGCCACACACAAAACACTGACTGTAGACAAGGAATATGAGGAAGCACTGATGGGGGTACTCAAACAAATGATGTCAGCACAGAACCTTAAATTAAATTAATAATACAAGTAACAATTTATTACCATATTAATGAAACAGAAATAATACAATACAGACAGTTCTTTGTTGGAACACACACACACACATACATATATATATATATACAGGGTGGGCCAAAAGTAGGTATACAGTAATAATATATGAGATATATAATATAATAATACTATACTGTATACTGTGTACCTACTTTTGGCCCACTTTGTGTGTGTGTGTGTGTATATATAAGACCAACATAAGGAAGTGCATCATGATCCCATTTCAGCTGAATGTAATGGAAAGAAGGAAAGCCCAACACACACATTTATACAGACAAAATAAATACTTACATGGTGTTGACAGAAATGCAAAACACAAATGACAAAATATGCTAAAACTCAACACCGCACGACACCAGCAAGAACCCCATTCAGTTTACGCAAACCAAACCATTATTGTAAAGAGAAAAGGCCAAGAGATCAACTTAGAAATGACTAGCTAAGACAAAAGCAGCATATGGAGTGAGGTGGTAAAGCAACAGCAAATTGTATGAAGGGAAAGGTACAGGTGGGGGAAAGAAAGGGAAACAGAGACAGTGTTGTAATCAAGATGGTGCTGGGTGAAAATGCTGGAAGTGTGACACAACTTTCCCCCAAAACACATAGAACTTGGGTGACTAGCAAGACAATTTTCTTTAAGAGCATATGAAAGAAATGATTTAAAACTGAAATATATGTGACAGACTCTAAGCACTGAGAAGGTCAGAACAGCCTCAGCACAGCCTGAGTGCAGCCAAGACAGCGTTTTAAGGAGAACATCACGTATCTGTTCACCTTTCTTAACTTCTGAAACACTTGCACTTTGAAACCCATTTTTACCTAGCTGTTTTCAAAGCCATATTTGTATGTTTCAATTTTAGTAGTTGCCATTTTATGATAAACACCAACAAGAACAATGTAAAGTATCTGCAGGGCATCAAGCTTTCACAATTAATTCTTACCGGAGAAGACTGAGGTTAAGAATTTAGGTCATGCAATACCCGATTTAGTTGTTCATCAGTCATCATCAAGCAGAAAAGAAGCATATGTAAGAAAATTTAACACTGATATAAATATGTTAAACATAAGTAGTTGAATGGCTATGCTGAAAGAATTGCTGTATTAAGACCTTCTGATTAGTCACATAATAATCCTAGCCACAGCCCTATCATAAAGTCCCACAAGCCACAACTGATCACAACTGTCTAACCACTCCACGTGTCACACCTCGTACTTCAAACATGTGCCATGTTCTTCCACAGCTATTATCAGGAACCATGTCCACCATGTCCGCTGATCTTTATCAACATAACTTTTTTCAGAGGAACTCATGAAGATTACAGTAGTCTTACATTTTCCAAAATGTGATGTCTGAAAATAACACTAAAGCAACTGATGACTCTTCGTGTGTGCTGTCATCAATGAGGAAGGAATACAGGGAATGGACCTGAAACTTCACAGCCTAGGATAAGCAAAACGAGAAGACCAATCCCATGGTAAAGAACCTCTAAAGAAAACTGCCTCACTGCCCCTCAGCATACATGTTATGGAGCCCCTCTGTACATAATTTCAGTACAAGCCCAAAGGGTACATAAGGAAGGTGTGACACACCTCTATAAGAATTGTAACAAGTGGTATGAGCTTCAAAACTGCAACAAATTGTCACACTCTCTTTTAAAATAATGACTGTTCTGTAAGTATGCAAGATAATTACCACAGTGTAGTGGCAATGAAAATAAGAACAACTGGAAGATTCAGAGAAAGATACAAGGATAAAATACTGAAATACACAAAGAAGAGAGGTGAGAAATGGAGAAAAAGAGGAAGGAAAGAAAAGCAAAGAGTGAACAGCCTTATAACCACAAGATAACCTGAATTCGTATGAACTATCAGAAAAGGAGCTTTGTGTTTACTATGTTGAAAATTGCTATGACAAAAGTTCTGATATGTATTAATATAAAAGTGAATTTAAATGACATTTAACATTTTGCCATGATAATGTTAATGACATGCTGGTCAGAGCAAACTGAGTGAGTCAGCAGTGTGCATGTGTGTGTGTGTGCGTGTGTGTGTATGTGTGTGTGTGCATGGACACAAGGGCATGTATAGCAAACTAAAATTAATAACAATAATTATTATTAATATTTTATTTTCCTAAGTGACCATATGGAGGTCTCTAAAATGTACTGGTGAATTGCCTAGGAATCCATACACTGATCTCACTATTCTGCATTTTGGAAATTTATACGTCCATGCTAAACCAGCAAAACTCTGGCCATCACGATGCACACTTCACATTTGAACTTGCTGGCTAAAGGTTAACAGTGCTAGGTAAATATATTTATTAATTTATTTATTTCTCACATTCCACAGATCCAAATTAGGTTACAATAACCTTAAGGATATAGAAACTGTCATATTGTTAAATACATCTGATATAAAACAGCTCCTTATCATATATATTAGTAATCATCCTTGGTTGTGTTTGACATAATTTTGTAACAAAATATATTTCAAGTATACAACACTTATTATAGACTACACAATTTAAAATTATTAGAGATGAGTTAAATACAGTTTCATTGATCCCTATGCAGAAACTGTGATTTTTAATTGCAACTGTATTCAAAATACTCCTCCACTGTATAAAATGAATGTCAGTTAAGAAACCTTTTTAAATCTGGTTTAAACAATTTTATCTCATTTGTGACACTTTTTATTTTTAGTGGTAGGTTGTTAAATAACTTTATAGCACAGTAATAAGCTCCCTTTTGGAATACAGTCAAGTTACACACTGGAGGATGTAACTTTATATTCGATCTTGTGGTGATGTTATGGATTTCTTGATTAGTTATATATAAATCTTTATTCTTTACCACAAATAATAATAAAGAAAATATATATTGGGATTGTAAAGGTAAAATTTCAAGTCTTCTAAACAACTGTCTGCAAGAATCCCTACTTCTTGATTTTGTCATGATCCGAATTATCCATTTTTGAATCTTAAAAATATCAATACCATCTGGTGAGTTTCCCCAGAAAATTATATGGTCTGTTATTATCAAATGTATATATGAATAACAAATCATTTTTAAAGTATCCTCTGACATGAGAGGTGTAATAACCTTGATAGCATAGCATGCTGAGCTTAGCCTTGATAATATGTAATTCATGTAACATTTCCATGATAATGTCTCTTCAATAGTTAGGCCAAGAAATTTTGTGTTTATTGTCAGTAATTTGGTTATTTTGCAATGTAATGTAAGTTTTTGACTATCCTTTCTTCAAAAGTGCAAGTATGTAGTTTTGTTAAAGTTTAGAAATAGCAAATTATTCCTAATTATTCCTAAACCATTAGCAAAAACCACATTTAATTTATTAGCAAATTCTATAGGACTGGGATTGATAATGAGACTAGTATCATCAGCATATAACACTAATTTAGCATTTTTAGCTGTTGCTGAGGGCAAATCATGTATGTATAATAAAAAAAATAAAGGGCCAAGAATTGAACCTTGTGGTACTCCATGCTTAACAAGTTCCCAGTTTGAGTAGTTAACAATATTAGTTTTATCTTTTAATGCAATTCTTTGATATCTCTCTGTGAGGTAAGATTTAATTAAGGGTCCAAATGTTCCTCTTATTCCACAATGCTCTAATTTTGACAATAGGATACTTTTCATGAATCACAGTAAAGTAATGCTTACCATTTCAGTGACATCTTTTTCACTGAATTACTGAAACACAGTTGCCATCAGTGGTTTTGATAGTTACAGAAACTATAAGATAACAGAGTTCCACTATTAATGTATCAAACCTTAGTGGGGGAGCATATCTAATGGCTGGTGTAGGGTCCAAAGTATCCTTACACTGACCCTGACATCAACTTGGTATGCTGAACTAGAATTAAGTAGTGGAATGTCCTCCATACAGGATGTAATATTTATACCACCATGACTTAGCAAATGCACTTTAGTACTTACATATGATGTAATGATTACAACACCACAGCTCACTCTCTACAAGACACAACATATCTATATGATGTCATAGCAGAGACACAGTCTTGTTGGAAATCTGATACTCTGTATATTAAAAATGTCTCTGAATATTTTACTCTTCTCCATAGTTTTCACAATGTAAGTGATAACAGATATATGGCAACTACGTCATGAAGTTTAAGTGTATAACAATTTCTATGCAAATTATAGTGTCATTTGTAAGAGCAAAAAGGTGTAGCTCATTAGTAGTGTGTATGAAGATGTAGTCAGGTTCTGATGTGAAGCTAATATCAACATGCCAAATATGAGAACTATACAAGGATTAAAATGTATGGTGAGCATGCCTGGGTTACTCTATATATGTTATAAGTCAGTACATGCACTGACTTAAATGTGACATTTATTTATAAGTTCCTGTGCACAAGGAAGATTCTGATACCATACAACAAAATATCAGCTTGCTTACTGACAATTCTTAAACAGGTGTCTTATACCACAACTCCTTCTCCAATACTGCCAGCTGGATGACTTCTTATATTTTGATACAGAAAAATCCTTCACATTTTGAGGATTTGACAGATCAGGATTGGCATACTCTAGCTAACCGGCCACTTTGTTAGGTCCCCTGTTCCATGGTTCAGTAACCTCCACACACCTTCAGAAGTGTTACTTCCAACTGGTCTCCACAGTTTTATATTAAACATCTTGTTCTCTTATATAGAATTACTTACTTACTCCATGGTGCAGAGTCCTTCTTGAGAAGCTAACTGGTTTGCAGCTAGTCAAGAAATTCCCCGCATTTCACGGAACCCGAAGGTTCATTACCGCACTTACAAGTGTCCGCCACCTGTCTCTATCCTGGGCCAGCCCAATCCAGTCCATATACCCACATCCCACCTCATGGATATCCATCCTAATATTATCCACACATCTATGCCTAGGTCTCCCCAGTAGTCTCCTTCCCTCCGGTTTCCCCACCAAGACCCTACACACCCCCCTCTCCTCACCCATATGTGCCACATGCCCAGCCCATCTCATTATGTAGAATTACAAAGGAATAAATAACCATCAACGCAACTAATTTGTATTATGATTGATTTAAGACAACATGTTTTGATCAATGTTTGTCAAAACATGCTGCCTTAAATAAATTAATAATAATAAAAATCAGACGTGTTGATGATATTTAATCCTTATGGTCTCCCTAAGTTTTCCTCTCTTACACAAAACAGAAAATAGTCATAAAATGGATAGTCCAGTCATAGCAACACACGCACAAGCCACGTGAGGTGCCACACAGCAGCAAAACCATTAAACATTGCCTTCCTTCTCCATATACCAGACAAGGTGTCACTTATTGTTAAGACCATTACTGTACTAATGGAGAAACATACGTCCATAAAAAAGGCATGAGATCCTGAAATATCATCTGTTAAGTACGACATTCTCATTGTGGTGACTATGTAGATGGCTATGTTCTGGTATGTGATAAGAGTGTGATCTGATACAATTTTATCGACGTTTCAGAGGAAAGTGTTGCCTCCATCAATACCAAAGTGGCAGAAATATGATTGGTCCGGAGCATGCAATGTCTGTAAGTCTGAAGTTATACATTAGAAATGTGAAGTAAAGAAGCAAATACACTTACACAGTAAACTAATCCTGTAAGAGAACATGACCTCTGATGTATGGGGGAATAGACTAAGGAAATAATAATATTCAATTGTAAAAAAAAGAAAAGTAAAGTGATCCCGTTACAGGCCTGGTGTGGCCCAGAGGGAGGGTAGAGGTATAGCTCTACTCTTCCATGACCATGGTACTAGAAGGGGGTGAGTGGTCAGCAGCACGCACCGGCTGCACTTTACCCCGGGGAAAGACCTGGTACCCATCTTACAGGAGGCTGTGTGGACCCCAGGGCCGATCTGAATGGGCGGAAAATCTCGTCCCCACCGGATTCGATCGTGGACCATCCAGCCCATAGCTCAGTCGCTATACCGACTGAGCTACCAATATGCAATTGTTACTTTAGTAAAAACCGAAAGTAAATTATTCTCAGCTATTCATTGACTTCCAACAGTGTAACCAAAACTAACGATTACCAAGATTTAAAAATAACTGAGTTCTTTGTGTATCAGTTAATGATGTGTACAAATAAACAAGCTGGTGTGAGGAAATGCTCAGGGTGAGGTTCTGATAGGAAAAATGATCATATGTTGCTGACTTCAGATAGTAATAATGGAAGTATTCAAATTATGCTGAGCATATCTTGAGATGTGAGCTCAGTACAGTCTTGGACACAAAGCCCTTATTGCAAATGTGGCACTGGTAGGGTCTCTGTCCCATGTGATAGCGTTTGTGCACAACCAGAGTAGAGCGTTGAGTGAATGACTTGCCACAGATGTCACAAGAGTGGGGTCTTTCTCCAGTATGTGTCAGTTGATGCACCTTCACATACTCTGGTCTGCTGAATGCCTTGCCACACGTTTCACACACACACAATTTCTCGCCTGTGTGCAACAACTGATGTGTCTTCAGTGATCTCCTATTACAGAGGCTCTTCCCACAGACATCACAGATGATGCGATTCTCCTGTGTATGCGAGTTCATGTGAGACACCAGTGAGTTTCTGAAAGCGAAACTCCTACTGCAAATTTTGCAGTTGAAGCGTGTTGCATCCTTCTCTGGATGATTACTTTGCTGGTGCTTCCAGAGATTTGAACTGTACAGAAATGTCTTACCACACTTATGGCACTGGTGGGGTTTGTTACCAGTATGACTATTACCATGGGCTTGCAGGTCAAAGTTGGAATAGAACCCTTTCCCACATATTTCACATTTAAACTTGTACTTGCTTAAGTGCCTCCTAAGGTGCACTGTAAAGTACGATTTGTACATGGTTGCATATCCACATATATCACATACAAGGTTCTTCCTTCCTGAGTGGACCTTCTTGTGTCCAGTGAGTTCAAACTTCCTTTTGTATGACTTGTTGCATATGCTGCATGTGTATGGACGATCAGTTGCATGGGTTGTCATGTGTCGCTGGAGCTGCTGGTTTGTGTTGAACACTTTGTCGCATGAACTACAGTGAAGTTCTCTACTATGTGCTCTTATATGGAAGTCCAGTTTCACTTTGCTCCTGTATACCTTACCACATATTATGCAGGGCAAACAATTTTGGACTTCCCCACAAATAACTGCATTCATACTGTGCTCCATAGATGAACGTCGGATATCTTCATTGTTACCAGCACGCTGACTCAAAGACCTAGAAAGAAGACATATTCTATTTGCTTTATTCACTGTTATGAACACAAACCATACACATGATAACAGCACATAACAGTTTTGTCCTAAAATGTCATTAATTTATCTATGTTATATCATTGCATTTTGTTAGAAATCAAGATATCTGTCTAAAATGATACTCAACCTTTTGCTGTGCACTCAACAAGCAGACTCTTTCTGAAATGACTACAAAATTGCCTTATATATATTCAAATAAACTACTTTAAGAATAGGGGATAAGAAGACAAAATATATTAAAGTATGATGTCCTTGAATTCCTACATACTTATCTGTTACAGAGTATCACAGTCAAAATACACATTCAAAGGTCGCAGTATACAATAAATCTTGGACACAATATATTTTATTAGGAATTAACATAACTTTTGGAAATAATGCTGTCCATCATACACAGCAGTGCAGGTTATATACAACTGTACATAACTATTAAGTTTAAAGCTGAAAAACACTTCGTGTAATACAAAGGAAATGAAAATGCAGTATGTAGTAGCATTTTAGAAAGCCGTTGTTGAGTCATACGTTACAAAACAGTTTTGCATAATGTACTGAGGTTATGAAGATGATTATGTTGTTGGATTATTATTATTTTGCAGTTTACTCATAATTCTGCAACTACAGAATGCTTATCATGATTACTTACAACTTTTTATGTGCAGCTATGGAGTGCCTCATATTGAATAGAAAGTATCCCCTTCTTAAAATGAGAATGTGGTCACAGTGTGACAGAAAGTGCCTTACATGGAATAGTATTTCAGAGCTGTTATACTGCAGTAAATTCACTGAGGCTGAGTTCCAAGCATGTGTCAACAAAATCTGTAGTTACCATTCCCACAATGGAGTTACTGATATGCAATAAAATCAACCACTTAAAAGTCTGTGCATATGAAACAATATCTGCTCTATGTTTACAGTTTCAATTTTATTAACTTCACACTTTCAGTTCCAGTAACATCTCTCCTGTCATCTCTCATAATGGCCATCCTTGGCGTTTCACACATATGTAACACCACCAAAACTTTTATTACACATTTTTGTTGCTGATGCATATATCCACCAAAGCCAAATAAAAGCGTTAATATGTGAGTTGCATTTTTTTTTTTGGTAAGAGTGTAGGTCATGTATCAGGTTTCATGGGATGTGACATTGCATTACTGGGTATTTGGTTCCTGACAATATAGTGGTCCACCTTCACATGTCTGAAGGTCCTCTATACTCTCTACAGATATTGTGAACTAAATAACCAGTGATGCAGCATCAAGTACCATAAGAACTAATACTTCAAAAGGATTACTGACATGACACACATTTTAATTGACTTCACCCCTGATTATGCCTTATGCCACTATTCAGTAACATTTGGAATGTTAATCCAGTATGTATCACGTGCGCGCGCGCGCGCGCGCACACACACACACACACACGACCATCCATGTTTCAGGAACTCATCTCATTACAAAATTGTCTGCAACATAAAATTTAATAATCTTGATTCAGAATGTGTATTGGACCAGGAGAATATTTGTGAGGAGAATGGCAGCATTAATGAACCTATGACCATATGCCCCATGACTGAATACACTTCTTGAATGAATGCACTACTGGCAGCATGTGAGTGAGTTGTTCCTCATTTTCAATTCCTTCAGAAGGTGGGGTATGTATGTTTGTTATGCACAAATTCTACGCATATTCCAATGGATTCCCTCACTGTGGTAAAAACTGTACACATCATTGCTGCTTGTGATTGTTCAGAGGCAGCAGCTTAAAGAAAGTATGAAGCACTAATTTTCCAAAATGAGACATCCATCATAAATTCAACAGAGGTAAGATGCATAATGAAATTCCAAACTAGAAGCAGGTAAATGAAAATTTCATTATTGCATTCTACTACAAATAACAACACAAATCTTTCATACTTGGAACATTAGGAATATAAAAATTTTTCATTCTTTTCCATACATCTATATTTTGTATAATTCTTATAATTACATTTTCTGACACAAAAACGTCCAACATTGAAATATGTTCCTTTACAGAGTTGCATTGTACAGAATTGATCGTTTACAACATTACACTTCTTGCGGCTTGACATGAACAACACAGCACTTCAGTCACCACTGTACTCACTCTGTAAAAAGATTCTGCTGCACTTGTGCAGCATTCACAACCAGCCACTGACCCTACCCTAAATCATAATAATCCATTTCACATCCTCTTACTTTGTTCCTTTAAGAACTCTTTTAATACCAACCTCCTATCTAACATAGGTACTGCTGTAGTTGCTTCACATCAGGGTAAGTTCCATACGCATTTCGATTTACACAGGAATCAAAGGACAGAAATCATACATTACTTGTGACATTTTTGATGTGTGGTCAGCAGAGTCCTAGTTACAAATCCCTTGCAACACAATTCACACCGGAATGGTCTGTGCCCTGTGTGATATCTCATATGCACAACTAGAGTGGAACGTTGTGTGAATGCCTTCCCACACTGGTCACAAGAGTGAGGTTTCTCACCTGTATGTGAACGCTTATGAATCCGCAAATAATTGGGTGAGTTGAATGCCTTTCCACACATATCACACACAAATGGCTTCTCGCCTGTATGGAGACGTCGATGTGTCCTCAGAGAAACACTACTTGTTACTGACTTGCCACATATGTCACATACGAATCTTGCCTCACCAGTATGTGAACGCAGGTGGCATATGAGCTTATTCTTGTGTTGGTAACTCTTGCCACAAGCCTCACACTGGAAGCGCTTGTTGTGTCGGTCAGGATCATGTATTTGCAAATGGACGTTCAGATTCTGTTTTAATGCAAACCCTTTCCCGCAAATCTCACAGGGATGTTTCTGTCCAGTGTGCATTGTCAGATGCCCTTGTAACTCTGTGTTGCTGTAAAAGCCTTTCTTACAAATGTCACAATGAAATTTAAAGTCACCAATGTGGCGCTTCTTGTGTACTTCCAAATTTGACTTATGTATGGTTGCATACCCACATAAGTCACATACGTGACTTTTAGTACCAGTATGCACCTTCATATGCCCTGTGAGTTCAAAATTGCGTTTAAATGATTTGTGACATATCTCACATTGGAAAGGGCGTGCCATGTTGTGACACACCATGTGTTTTGACAGGAGGTTCAACTTCAAGAATGCTTTTCCACAGTACATACATTGGAACATTCTTGGAGATGCATGGGACCTCATGTGAAGCATCAGTGTCACCTTGTTTTTGTGTGCTCTACCACAAGTAGTGCATACAAATGTACCATCATCAACATCATCATGTATATCATTCCCTCTGCTATTGGCTTCCACTGTAGCTGACGTTCTGTTGAACATTCCAACACACTGACTTGCAGACCTAGAAAAAAAGACATACACTTGTTTTGGTTGTTGTTAATATTAAACTGATGTACTGGCAGGAAGGCATGAAAATTATCACTTTACTGCAATCAATATTGATTGATATTGTTGAACTACAGTAAAATCCTTTCAGACAGAAATATTAAAAAAAAAAAGATGGAAACTCTATAAAGTAATGGCAATGAAGCACACAAAAAACTGCACACTTTCTTGTAAAACCTTATCATGCTGCTCTGACCATAAATGTCAAGTATTCTGTTATACATATTAGCAAATTGGAATGGCACAGATACAAGTTTATCCAATAAGCATTCTACCAAGTATCTGCAATGTACAACACATTCCTGGATTCTGATCAAGACTATGGTCATAGAGCTATAATTTAATTTACACAGATAATATTCTAATGACATCTCACTGCAATGAACAAAAATGGCTGAAATCATCAATATCTGGGTTCTTAACCCAGAGAGCTATTTATACATTATTAATTATATTATATATAATATACATATTTTATATATATATAAAGTGAATATGTTAACACCAAGCTTTTGCAGTCCTGTGGGGACCACCTAAAATAGCATAAAATCCAGGAGAATGTAAAGCTAGGGAAATATAATTCTTATGGGCATTATGTTGGGATAATACAAAATTCATCAATTTGCAGAAAACCCAAAATGCTGGAACATAAAAACTGGATTTTACAGATATTACTTTTTCAAAAACAACCACATTACTGTAAGTAACAGAATTCCTTTGGTAATAAAATAATTAGAAAAGATCACAGAAATATTTCAATGGCAGACTCCTCTCTGTATGATATCTGATAGGTTTGTTGTCAAATATTTGACTTTGATGTGTGGATACAAGTACCATATATGTGCTATTTCCTGATGACAACAATTTGCTTCAAAGTGTCACTCATTTACAAATGTTTCATATTACAGAAACAGTAACAAAGCAGTGGAGTGTAATCTGCAGGTGATTCAAGTTACAGACATCTCACTTATATTCAGTTCAAAGAATGTGGCACTGAAATGTGAACTTCAATTATATATGGGCAATTTGAGGTTATCACAGGATTATTTCTACAGTGACACTTCCCCTGCAAATTTACCTTTAGTCTCTTCTCCCTACTTTCTTCCACCTCTTTAGTGTGGCCTAATCTTGGTACTCTACTTCCTTACATTCAACCACTGTTTTCCATGCTTGCCTGATTCTTCTATCCTGAAGACTGAAACAATGGGTTGGTATTTATCTACCAAGCTGTATGATAACCCATTCTAGAACACATTAATCTTCAACTAACTCCCATTTAGTCATGTGTGCTAAACCTGCACCCAACTCATAAACACTAGGTTGAAAGCACTCGAAAAATTCATTTTGACAAATTAATTATGTCCAATTACTGGCTCCAGCAGTACTGTTCCATTTGTTTTTCTTCTTAAGAATCACATCAAAATATTTTGTATTATATGACATAATTCCGAAAGGTCACAGCAGAGGACACTTGTAATAGCTGTTATAAAATGCAGTAAGCTTGCTCATCACATTTGACAACTGACTTTTGTGGGGCATAAACAAGTTAAGAAAACTCCACCAATGGCAAAAGAAGTGTTAAATGTCAACAAACAGTATTCTTCCTTTCATCTCAGTTAGCATGAAGAATATCATAAAATGCATTGTCAATGTTATGCAAAAAATGTAGTGTCATATTTTCAACACTGATTAAGTTATAACTTATATTTGTGACACCTACCTGTCATTACAAAATATGACTATGTACCCCTAACATGCTGCAAGAATGTCACCAAGAATGATACATGACATAAGACATGATGTTCTAACAATGACACCATGTTGCTTGGTCAATAGTTGCCAATGTTTTGGAAGAGCTAACTATCTTCATGTCTAGTACCCGAGAAGTCCAAGAGATTAATCACGAGTCAACACAGATTGAAAGCCAGAAGAATTTAATCCTCAATCACAAGGAAGAATGTCAGCATTACTAGAAGTTGACTGGCATTTAAGAGTGACTTTCCTCATCTGTGTATGTAGGTATTTACAAATATGTTCCTATCAACCACTCAGAAATATATGGTTGCCTTAAGATGAAACTGTTCAATTATAGGAACCTACAGGATGTAACAGGACTCTGAAATTAGGACTAAATTCTGGATACATAAATTACTTGTAGGAAATATACTGTAATCCAATAATACAGACCTTTACAAGAAATGCACTTGGAAACAAAAAAACTTTACATAAAATGTCTGAAAAAGCTGCATGTGTAAAGAAAATGTTCCATCACTGGTGTAAAATGATTATGCAAAGTATCCTGTGAGATGTTTGTGGATGTTAAACAAACAGAAGACATGGTCCAGTCAATAATGTTATGTTATACCGTGTGTCCCTAGGCATGCCATTTAAGCATACGGGGGAAAGCACATATAGCTTCACTCCTGCACCTTGACACTAGATGGAGGTGGGTAGTCAATTTCATGGCCTGGCTGCTTTACCCACTTGGAAAGGGCCCCTAGATTCCACAAGCTAGGTGGCCATAGAACCAGTCTGGATGTTTTGAGGAAGGTGTAAATCTCTTTCACATTTTGAAGTTTTTGTAACAATGCAGCTGAGGATTTCATTCTTTTGGGACATATTGCTGTGTCAGTGAGTAATTCTGTATTCTTGTGACAAATGCCACATTTGAACTGAGGCTCACTGGTATAAGAAACCATTTGCTTCCCCCCCCCCCCCATAAAATTGCAAAAGAGTAGGGGGTTGTTATGTACTTGTGTGTAAAATTAAAAGTAGGATTTGTTTTTGTGTTTCTTGCTACAAATAGGGCAATGCAAAGGTTTTATTCCAAGAAACTGCACTATGAATGCTTTTCCTAGTATCTGCACAGTGTTTGTGGCATCCTCTGATGTTGGTACTTAACTATTTTAGGAATTCAAATGCAAATAAACTGTCCAATCAGATTATAACTAAACTGCAGCCTCTGTAAATTCCTTAATTAAAATGGCTTACTTTCTGAAGAATGCTGCTGTAAGTATGGATTTTCTTACTTGTTTGCACAAATGCATACGACAGTCCTGGGTGGTAATGGGGAGTTTCCCGAACAAGCCTAACAGTTGCAGAACAATGGATAACAGACCCTCTCTCTATCACTCTCAGATAAAAAGTGAAGACATTTCAGTCACAGCCAATGAACAGTCACAGAAAACAGAGATACCTGTCAATGCATCCCAGTTACACTTCAAGTAATGATGGAATTTTCTTTGATTTATATTCCTGAGTCCTATATATGACAGCATTTAAAATTCATTACAGTGCTCTCTTTGTATCAGTAATAAGTGATAAGTGATTTTTTGGTGTAATAAGCTTGTCCTTACTCACAAAATTTGAATGTCAACACATGGAGATTTGTTTTTAGAAAAGGTGAGTTGAAAACTACTTATCATCAATCATAAAAGAAAATCCATGTGCTTTGCTTGTTTGGCCACAATTTCAGAGTTTAAAACATGTGACTTAAAATACAGCTGTCATAGTTTACTGTGTTGTGCAGAAAAGCCAGACTTTCTCCAATAACTGAAAGTACTTTAGATGACATTGCGTGAAACTTCAAGATTTGTCGACACTTATGCATGCTGGTACAGATCATCAGAGGTGTAGGTTCCAAACTTAATGTAAGTGAAAGTACGGGTGAAGTTTTATGAATAAGTCATGAGTACAAATGCCAAGACTGATGTACAACACCCACAAACTGTGTTGGATCAAAACAGATGGAACTACTCCTGTGACAGTTAAAAGAAACAGGTGAACACAATTAATTGCTGGAAAATTAGAAGAACACATCAGTCAAGCACCAGAGTTTGCAGGATCCCATTGCACCATGTCTCAATGGTCCCTGAAAAGATGCAATAAAAACTTATCAAGGTATATACACAACTGTGTCCACAAATAGGCATATTTGATTTTGGTTACTCAGTCCAGGCAGTTTCAGTAAATTCTGACTGAACTTAAGGCAGACCACAGAAATATGCTGTAACATGAAAATATGTGATGATTAAATAGAACAGAATACTTGAAATTCAACATGCTTTCATCCTACTCTGCTGCCATGCAGTTAAAGTGTGGTAACAGGTTGAATTAACCCTTATTGTTGTCCCTCATTCATGTCACATAGCTGTGGGAAGCATTCTTCATGAAATGACAACAAATACTCTTTCCACCAAACGTAATGAGCGTGTATTTACAGAAACACAATAAGCAGGTCTCTTGTGTGTGTGTGTGTGTGTGTGTGTGTGTGTGTGTGTGTATATATATATATATATATAATATATTTTATATATATATACACACACACACAAATACTTACTTCCACTCACCTACACAAATGCAAATTCAGACAGCCAATGCATTCATATGTTAAATAGTGCTTAATTACAATGCAATAAGAATACATTATAAAACGAAGGTTTTACAACAAACAGAGTGACTGAAAGAGCCTGGTCATGTGAAACACAATCCAAATGCAAAATATAATTTTACTTAGTCAACACTCTTCCTAAACTAGTGACTTCTCACATATCTGAATAATATTTATGTATTTAAAACCGTCTTACACAACACAGTTTGCTAAAAGCAACAATTAATATTATTACTACATGTTTCGACTTATTTAGGAAGTCATCTTCAGGTAAACTATAAAATTTTAAA
>Ga0123355_10001219_pt1 | contig 35825 bp, 33 predicted proteins | sample TergutEmb28metaG_3_FD_89872 | JGI IMG/M metagenome (GOLD analysis project Ga0123355, IMG submission 89872) | Embiratermes neotenicus P1 segment gut microbial communities from Petit-Saut dam, French Guiana - Emb289 P1 | ecosystem: Host-associated > Arthropoda: Insects > Digestive system > Gut ...
CAGATTTTATGCCAGCCATACGACTCATAATCCCACTCAACGCTGCGAGGTCTAAGTCATATAAATCATCTAAAGTAATGCCCATCATTTCTAAAAGATAACTTTCATATTCTCCAAATATAGCCATTGCTTGATGACGCAATTCTTGCCGTTGTTCTTCTGACATATAATCTTCTAAAACTATTGGGATATCCCAATCTCGGATAGTAACATCTAGTGGTGTTTCCATTGCAAGATAATCGCTACGTCTGAAAGCATCCATAAGTTCATCTGGCAAAGGATAAAAATCTGCAGTGCCATGATGTGTAGCCCCAAACATGTACATCGTCTGCCCGTGAGGTGCTGTTACCAGCCACAACAATGGTATTTCATCGTTACTTGTTTGCGAGGGCTGTGGTGATGGTGCCGTAGTTTGTGTGGGAGTCAATGTTGGCATCGGCTCTATTTCAACTAAAGACAAATAATCGTTATTAGTATATTCATATGAGCACCCTGTAAAGTTATCTCTGCCGCATGTAGCAAACAAAAACAATATGGCTGCAAGATGTAAAAGTAGGATGAGTCGTCTTAAATTATGCATTAAACCGCCTCCATACCGATATGATGGCTATCATAACATCGCGAATTTGAAGAACAGGGAATTGGTATATTGTCATCAAAATCCGATATATCCAACATCAAACTCGCGACGTTTGTGCCTTTAATACAAGATATGCAAATATTAGCTTATCTGGTCGTCAACAAAATAGAGCATACCATTATATGTCAAGTGCAGGAAAGCTAGTAGTAACAAATACCGCTTACGTGTTATTACTATCGGCACGGGCCACCTTGTGATGGGGCGATAGCGCAATTGGCAATTGAGTCTCCACACCCAATAGTTGCCGAACCTACGCTACATGATGGGCCTTGGGTACATGGACTACCGCATGAAGCTAAAACAAGTGTAGGACAAAACCTACAAGTAAACGATGATGTTCCATCGAGCTCAATTGACACCTTTTGAATATCCAGGTCAAAATCATCAAACATATTTGTCATAATGTACCTCCTGTAATATAAAGTAATAATCCCGCCCTATTTTCAGGATTTTGAAGCCGCCGGCTATTTTGCATAACTAGCTACATCTATACCATTCATTTTAAAACTTACTATTAAATATATTTATCGCCAACCCGCATGACTAGGACACACTTAGACAATCATATTCCAAATCAAAGTTTAACGTATCCTTATAGCCTCATACCCTCTTTGCACAAGCAAGTCAATTACATTGTCTTCCCCTATTAGATGCCCGGCTCCAACCATAAAGAAGACTTTTTTGCCTTCGGCCATATACTCGCTGGCTCTGTCTGCCATTTGGCGGTCACGGGTTGTGAGAAAAACATGTCTCCATTCTGCAGCCAAATCATCATCATTTAAGTTGTCAAGCTCTAGATTAAGCAAATACAGTAATCCTTGCTCATCCCCACTTCGCCAAAACTCCATTGACATCCTTATCTCTTCAGCTTGTGCGCTAATACCAGTATTAAATGTGCGTTCAAGAGCCCGTATCATAAAAGGAACAGATAAATTGCGTATGCTTTCATCAAGTTCAACATAATCTTCGATGTAGAGAATTCTCATGCGTCTACGAAGTCCTCGTTGTGCTTCTCTTTCCACTTGATGGAAGAAATAGTGCTCCATACCATAGCGTTCTAGCGCTCCAGATTTTATGTAAGCCATACGACTCATAATCCCACTCAACATAGCGAGGTCTAAGTCATATAAATCATCCAAAGTAATATCCATTATTTCTAAAAAATAACTTTCATATTCTCCAAATATAACCATTGCTTGATGGCGCAACTCCTGGCGTTGGTCTTCTGTCATATAATCTTCTAAATTTATTGGGACAGTCCAATCCCGGTTAGTAAAATCTAATGGCACTTCCATTGCAAGATAATCGCTACGCCTGAAAGCGTCCATAAGTTCATCTGGCAAAGGATAAAAATCTGCAGTACCATGATGTATTGTACCAAACATGTACATCGTCTGTCCGTGGGGTGCTGTTACCAACCACAAAAATGGTATTTCATCGATAGTTTCTCGGGATGGTTGTGATGTTGATATTGGCGCTGGGGGTTGTGTGGTAGTTGGAATTGGCTCTGGTACCGGCGTAGTTTCTGATACATTTAAATCACCGCTGGTAGTATTGTCGTTTGAATAGTCCGTAGTACCATTTCTTCCACACGCCGCTAATTGAGATAATATGGTCGCTAAAAGCAATAAAAGAACAAATTGTTTTAAGTTACACATATAGTCGCCTCCATATCAATATGACTATAACTACAACATCGCGAATTTGAAAAATAGGGACTTGGAATAAAATTCGGATTTTATCCAATTTCAAACTCGCGATGTTGTGGACCTATAATGCAAATAAACATACAATTACTAGCCTATCTTATCGTATATAAAATGAACTGTTCTGTTGTATTTTAAACATAGAGTAGCTAGTAACAGTAATTGGTGATTATAGGTTATTACTATCGGCACGGACCACCTTGTGATGGGGCAATGGCGCAATTGGCAATTGAATCTCCACACCCAGCAACGGTATTCGAACCTACGCTACATGTTGGGCCCTCAGTGCATGTACTACAAGACCAAGCAAACCAACTTACCAGAATGTTGCAAATCCCACACGTAGATGAACTAGTTCCATAAGCTTCAATTGACACCTTTTGAATATCCAGGTCAAAATCATCAAACATATTTGTCATAATGCACCTCCTGTAATATAAAATAATATCCCGCCCTATTTTCAGGATTTTGAAACCGTCAGTTACATAGCAGTACGAACTACACTTATACAATTCGCTTTATTATTAATATAACAACAACCATACCATCGCGAACTTGAAGAATAGGGAAGTGGAATGTTGCCAACGACATGCAGAGTATATCCACCTTCAAGTTTGCGATGTTTACACCTTTAATACAAGCATACGTACAATTATTAGCTTATTTATCGTCAAAAATAAACCCAATCCCTTTATATGCCATACACAGAGAAATTAGTGGCTATAAATGGTGTTTATAGGTTATCGCTATCGGCACGGACCACCTTGTGATGGGACTATGGCGCAATTGTCAATTGAGTCTCCACACCCAGCAACAGTTGTCGGAACCACACTACATGTTGGGCCTTGAGTACATGTAACACAAGAAAAAATAAAAATACTAGTAGGTGTGCAGACCATACCTGAAAGTGAATTAGTTCCATAAGCTTCAATTGACACCTTTTGAATATCCAAGTCAAAATCATCAAACATATTTGTCATAATGTACCTCCTGTAATATAAAGTAATAATCCCGCCCTATTTTCAGGATTATGAAGCCGTCAGTTACCTAGCAGTACAAACTACATCTATACCCTTTGCTTTAATGAACTAGCGCTAACACCACCCTTCGACATCATATGTTAATTGTTCATAATCAATGCATCAAAAGTGCAACTACTATGGTATACACAAACATATATTTATTGTTTCCACATCACAAGCAATACAAAGAGACATACAGTATGCCTTAGACATATCTATTTAGCCTTATGCGACACATGCTAACATATACCATGCGCATATGTCAATACCTGTAAAATCATGTCGTAACCCATGCGTAAACACACAATCAATACCCACTCACACAACACCAACAAGCCCAAAAGCAACCCCACACAACCCCCCAACCCGCCGCCGCATGCCAGCCATATCACCCCCACCATCCATCAACCCCACCCCATAACATGCAAACCCAAGCACTTTCTCCACCTTAGTAGCATTGCGCAGCACAGCCTCACGGCAATGCGGAGCACAAAAGTCCACATCACCCCCACCACAAAACACCTCAACAGTACGCGCAATCACTTCGTACCCAGCCCCTGTATCCATCCCAGCCGCAACACCAGCAACCTCGCGATATGCAGCACCCATCTTTACCTCCCCTGCCTCCAGCCGCCGCATCAGCTCTGGCGTGCCCAGCTCTTGTATCTTCATAAACCAGTACAGTTTACGTTCACTAACGCCTATCTCCTTGGCCATGATTTTACGCGTATGCACTGGCTCGACGGTGTTTCTGCTGCGGTTTTTCTTGGCCTTTTGCCGTAGCAGCGTTTCCTTTTGCAATACTAGCTTCATACGTGTGATTTCTGATATGTTGCGGCGGCCTAGTTGGTTGGTGACTATCCACAGTTTTGCATCTTTCTTGGATGCAAAGCGCATTTGTTGCACGCTGTATGGGATGTTGTACTTTTGGCATATGGCGTAGCGGTTGTGGCCGTCTATGATTGTATTCTTCCATGCTTTTAGCATTTCACGGCAACCACTAGCAAGTATGCTATTTGTTAAGCCTTGTAGCTCATCATCAGACAGCGGTGCTATTAAATCGCGAAACTCTTTGTCTGTTTTAAGTATTTTATTGGTTTCCATGTTCTGGCCCTCCTAGTTTGCTTAATAGAGTGTCTAATAACGATGCTATGTTTACTAACTTGCTGTGTATTTCCGGGTCTGCGGCCTTGTAGCCCTGCGGGGGCTTTACGCTTTGTATAAATTTGAGCATTTTGCCGGCCAGGGTTAGCTGTTTTAGTATTTCTTTTGGTAGTAGGCGGTGTGCGGTGTTAACTTTGAGCTCGCCGGACTGTACTTTATTTATTAGCGCTGGGCTGCCATGTTCTTTAATTTGCATGTAGCTGTACAGTTTTCCTTTGCTAACTCCGGCATCTGCGGCAACTTCTTTTTGGACATGTATGGCTTCTATTTCCGGTTTTGATACTATTGGTAAAGGCGATCCTTTGCTTTTTTTATCCCCTCCCGCCAGGGATAAGTTCCTTTGTGCCTTCTCACGCAGCATTTCCATCTTCTTGATAGACATCTCCATCCGGGCAATGTCTGACAGGTTGCGGCGGCTTAGTTGGTTGTCCAAAATCCAGACTATGGCCTCCTCCCGTGACTCAAAAGTCATGTTTACGATTTGAAACTCAATGCCATGCTTTATGCAAATTTCAAACCGGTTGTGGCCGTCTAGTATTAGCCCTTGCCATAAGACTATAGGGTCATGGCACTTGCGGTCGGCCAGGATGTTTTGTTCGAGCTGTTCCCGTTCTTCTTGTAGTAGTGGCGGGATAAGACCCCTTAGCTCGCGGTCTATGGTTGGTATGATGGACATTGAAATCCTCCTTAACGTGTAATATATAGGCTCATTATACACAGCAAATATATGTTCGTCAATAGTCACGCCATATGCTCCTGGACACACTACTTATATTTGGACCATACCGCCGTAAAGGGGTTTGAGAAAACAGATGTTTTAATTATTGTTATCCTGGTGATATAATCATCATAGCAATAATTAGACAAAAAGAAGTGCATGTATGATTTTTGAATTTAGCAAAGGAGGAAAAATATATGTATGCTATAGAGGCGATTTACGATGGCGTTAATTTTAAGCCGAAGCAACCAATTCTTGCGAAAGGAAAGCACGAAGTATTAATTATTTTTGCTGAACCTGTGACAGAGGATGCTGTTAGCATAGAGCAAACAATTAAACGGCCACGTTCGGAAATAATTGGTTGCCTGAAAGGAAAGGTTTGGATGGCTGATGATTTTAATGCCCCAATAGAGGAATTAAAGGAGTATATGGAATGAGGTACTTGCTCGACACCCACGTCATTATCTGGATGGTAGAGGATTCTCCAAATCTACCATTGGCTATAAGAGAAATTATTAAGAATCCAGAAAATCAGGTTGCCATTTGCTCAATTTCACTTTGGGAAATTGCAATAAAGATGAACATAGGAAAATTGACCTTGAGCTTAACGTTTGATGAATTGGTTGATATTTTAAGAAATGGCGATTTCGATTTTGTGCAAGTCGAAGATGAATACCTGTCGTGTTTATCAAAATTGCCCTTGCTACACAAAGACCCTTTCGATAGATTGCTTATTTCAACTGCTATTGTTGAAAAAATGACTTTTATAACAATAGACGAAAACATACAAAAATATGATGTACCTTGGGTTTGGTGAAAATTTAAAAGAATGGCTTTATGTTTTGGGATTATACAAAATCGGAGGATACTAATGCTTTTCACAGATCTAGAAACAGAACGCCTTTACTTACAAAACAGTGCTCCAGCGCACCGTTATTTTATCTACACCCTTTACACAAACGACGAAGTCCTTCGCTTCCACTACGAAGAAGACCGATATGCTGATTTATGCGGCGCAGATGCAGAAATCGCAGAATGGAATCAACCTGAGCCGCGTGACCAACACGTCTGGATTTTGGTTCGTAAAAACGATGGTGTTGCGTTGGGTGTGTGCTGTATCAATAACTGGAATAGAAACACCGCACTTTGTGAAGTCCACTACGATATGTATCCAGATTTTTGGGGTAACGGATATATGACTGAAGCAATGCGGGTAATCCTCGCGTTTGCGCGGGATACGATGAAAGTGCGCTGCATCAAAACGAGTATTAATCAAAAGAACGAACGATCCATAAAACTTGTGGAGAGACTCGGATTCGTGTATAGCGGGAAGACGGTTGAAGACATGAACGATGGAAGCCATGACCAGATTTACTACTTTAATTTCGCTGAATAGATTTTCAAGCATTTTCTGCGTTATTTCCGCCTTTCACAGATAACATCATACAAGTCACTGGCATAGCGCATAACAGGGGGCAATTTATATGTACATAGCCGAATGGCACGACACAAGATACGAAGGTTTTATTAACAACCTCATACCCCGCACCGCCCTACTAGGCAACGGCGATGTTGGCGCAATCTCCGGCGGCGACGAAGCGGTTAAGACATTTATAATCAGCAAAAGCGACTTTTGGGCCTATGGCGGCTCGCCTATCCCTGTAGGCGGCGTGACAATAGGCTGCCACTCGCAAGATATTACAGAGTTTTATGAAAAACAAGATATTCAAAAAGCCGAAATTTTTACTTCACTAAAATGGGGCACAAACCCCATAGAAATCACCACATATCTCGCTAGTGAAGATAATCTTTTAATAGCAGAAATAATATCTAAATCCCACACGCCACTCAACTTATGGGTAAAGACATGGGCCAAAGCAGATAACGATGCACATCCTGCAACTGTGTGCCCCAACTCCAAAACTATATCCCGTTCGACTATGACCGGAGTCCCCAACCCGCATGATATATGTTCCTATAAATCCGTATGCGCAATGGCAACACAAGTCGTGGGCGCTGTACCTTCTAATATTACTACCGGCGATTCGTTTATTAACATAGACTTCACCCTTCAAGCAAGCCAAACTGCATACATAATCACAGCAATAGGCGGCGGTGGCAAAACCTATGACCACAACAACCATCTCACCGGCGCACTGCCAGAGGCGCAAGTCGCAACACTTCTACAAAAATCCAGCACCATCCCGCAACTAGCCGCAATAAAAGCCGCCCACAGTAGCTGGTGGTCACAATTTTGGGGCCGCTCCGGCATCATGCTAGACACAACCGACCCGGAGCTGGCACTTATACAAAAGTATTACTACGCCGCCCAATACATCATAGGCACCAACTGCAATACAAGCGGCGTAGCCCCAGGGCTTTATGGCCTGTGGCATACATCAGACACACCACAATGGAACTCGGACTATCACCTTAACTACAACTATATCGCGACGTTTTATGGGATATTTTCCTCCAACAGGCCGGAGTATGGGCTGGCGGCAATCCAAATGATCCTAGACTATGCCCCAGTAGCGGAAGCCGCCGCCGGGGACGTGGCCGAGCTTAAAAAAGTCAAGCCCGGCTTTGTACAATACAAGATAGACAAGGGCGACATTGACCCTGTCCGCGGCATACCCGGCGCATACCTTTACCCAGTAGGCATTGGCCCCTATGGCATGAAGTTGGACCCGGCGTACCACAATCAGGTCTTAAACAGCGCATTTTGTGCAACGCTCATGATTGACTATTACACCGCTACACAAGACCCGGTATTTATGGCCAAGACTCTTTACCCATTCTTAAACAAAGTTGCAAGATTCTACGAAGTATGGCTGGAAAAAGAAGATGATAAATATGTAATTTACGCAGGTTATAACGAAGGCTCCTGGGCCAGGAACTCCGCGGTAGAGTTGGCCGGACTCAAGAATGTACTTACAGTGTTAATAGACTTAAGCCGTACACAAGGCATCGACCATGACAAACGCGTGCTGTGGGAAGATATCCTCATAAACTTAGCGCCGCCGCCTGTTTCTGCCTGGCAGGGCAAGCAGGTCTATACCCTTGCAGAGGCGGCGACACAAGAAGCATATCTCAAGCCATGCGACTCATACCTCATTAAGCCAGGCCAAAATACTCACATGAATAACCCCGTCCCAAGCGACGGTAATATCCTACCGCTGGAGTCGGTCAAGCCTACAAATATTATAGGTCATTTTTCTGCACCGCAGGAGTTAAAAATTGCCCAAGACACCATAGATGTATTTTCATCTTATGGCGCGTGGGCACAACACAACAACTTCCCTAAAATTTACCCCATAGCCGCAAATGTACGATACCCGGCCAGTACTATAATTACGCAGCTCGCATCCACAATTAAACAACAGACAGGGGCAAACCTGTTTATCCACGACAATATCCATGGCGTAGAAAAAGCCGGTGCCATCGCTGCCATAAATGACATGTTGCTGCTTAGGGACAAGGGCGTAATTGCCCTGTTTCCCAATTGGCCGGTTGGCCGCAGGGCAAGCTTTTTTGGTTTAAGAGCCGGGACATTTATAATTAGTGCGGCATATGACGGGGACAAAATTGAAGATAATGTTTCTATATTAAGTACAGTGGGCGAAACATTGACCATTGCAATACCGTGGGCAAATGCCACAATAACCAACAGTAGCGGCGTAGTTGTTGTAGACGTGACAGTAGGCCACGCGCCCAATTACCCAGACACAACTACGTTTACCTTGCCTACAGTATCTGGGGAAACATATATACTTACGCCACTCCCCTACCCTGCCACTTGCCATTTCTGACCCTATTAAGGAAAAACACGCTACGCACCACCCAGTCCGAATACATAGACAGCCATATCCCCAAAATGCCAAGGCCAAAATATACCCCCAATACATATGCAAGTACAACACGCACAAATATCATGCTGGCCACAGCAACAACCATCGTATACTTCACATCACCAGTAGCCCTAAGCGCACCCGGTGTCACAAAAGAAGCTGCCCAGGCCAAAGGTGTCGCAATAAAAAGCGTAGTAACAACCGGCCGCAGTATTACCATCATCTCACCGGTTGGCCTATAAAGGGACAGTATCGGGTTCATAAGTATAAAACAAAAAAAGCAAAGCACCGCCAGCACAACCATCGCAGAAATGACAGAGAAATACGACGTCTTGCGCACGTCGTCTGTATCGCCGCGGCCAATACGCTGCCCAACCAAGATTACAGCACCAGTAGAGAACGCGCCGCCGGGTGCATTCAATATACCGGCAATAGAGCTGACTACGGCATTAGCGGCAATTGCGGCCGTGCCCATACCAGCAATAAAAACCGTAATCAATAGCTTGCCCATCTGGAAAGTCCCCGACTCGACACTTGTAGGGATGCCAAAGCTTAGTATCAATTTTTGCACGGCAAAGTCTGGCTTAAAGGCCTTAATCCCAGCCGACCGTATCGCTTTGGATGATTTTAATATATACAGTATCCCAATAAACGCGCCAAGGTACCTAGACACCAATAGCGCAAACGCCGCGCCCGCCAGGCCAAAGTGCCTTATAAGTATAAGCCCAAGCACCACATTAACAATATTTATAGCTATTGTGATAATCATAGGCACGCGGGTATTACCTGTCCCCCTTAGCACCCCAAAAGCAGTCATCATAACCGCTATAGCAGGGAAAGAAAACGTAATAATCCCCATAAACAAGCGCGCATCCACAATAACGGCATACTCCGCATGGCCAAACAAGAAGTCGATAATCTGGATACGAAAAACCGCAAGCAAAGCACAAAATATAACGCCAAAGAATATAGACGACAAGATAGCCTGGGCCGTAACGCCAGAGGTTTTCTCGTGGTCGCCCCGCCCGGTATACTGGGCCACAACAATAGTAGCACCAACAGTAAGTGCGGAAAAAAATGCAGATATCAAGTGTACGATGCTATCAATCATGCTAACCGCAGAAAGCGCATAGCCGCTAATTGTAGACACCATTATTGTAGTAACAATCCCCAGCATGACAACAAATGTCTGCTCCAAAAATATTGGGGCAGTTAAACCAAAAAACTCCCTAGAACGGCTTACATATTCACGCTTATGCTTGTTTATAAAAGTGACCATTTATACTCCTGCGGTGCTAAAATTGTGAGTGTCCGCTTTTGCTTGACTTCTCCGGAAACTTCATTTGCGGCCAAAAAATCTTAGGCATTAGTAAGTTTTTTGGCCGCTCATTCGGAGTTTCCGGAGAAGTCAACCCTGTCGGTCACAACGTATACACACCCGGTAACAACGGCAATTGCCAATATAGGCATAGTTACCCCCAATATCATACCGGCAACCGGCATACCATTTGCGAAGGATACCGTTTCTACCAGCAACATAGGTACGCCCCAAAGCATCCTGTCATGCAAATATATCATCTGGGGGAAACTGTTACCCCATGTATTAGCAACAAAAAGCCCCACAAACACAACAAGATACGGCAGCATAGCCTGTACAATGCTTGCAAAAGTCGTAAATTGCACATTGCGCAACCGTGCCAAGTATGCCAAAGGCAAGACAAAAGCAATGTTAAATGCATTGTACAAAATAACTGCATGGTGGGTATTGGTTAGCCCCAACCTATGAAATAACATAAACCCGCCAACGGTATTGTTTACAATGGCAACCAGCACAAGCACTAGTATTAAGGCACCCATCTTGTTTATGTTTACACAAAGCCATGCCGCCAACGCAAATAGCATAATGCTAAATAACACCGCCGAAGCCGTTGTTGTTATTACGCTGTGGCCAATTGCCCGCATCAGCATATTCCCAACCGCCGAGCCGCTATACATCACAGGTATTAATAAGCCAGCCACAAGCGCCAATGCACCAATAAGCCCCGGTACCAACCCGGCTTGTTTATCGCTGCTGCTATATGGGTATGTGTATTTGTCTTCTAGCCCCATACCAACACAGTAAAACACAACAACAGCCACCAATACAGCCGCAAACATCTGAAGCAATGTCTTAAAGACCCATATCGCCGAAGCATAAGAAAATTGAAACAATATAAACCCCTGGCGGTAGCCAAAGCTGTCAAAAGTATCTGTAGTAGAAAAAACAAAAGGATTATGAAGCAGCGTCAGCAGCTCTATATTACTAGAAAGAAACCGCACAAGACTTACGGCAATACCCACCAATACACCAGCCGCCGCACCATGCAGTACACTTTTACCATTGTCTTTACACAACCCGGCCGTACATGCACCCACAAAAGCACATATACAAGCCGGGCGTATAGCTGCCAGCAACACCATAATAACCCTAAACAATGTAGGGTCAGTTATGGCTTGGCTAGGAAACACCTGCTGCACAATAAAAGCCAACACAAAGTCAGGAATAAACGCTGGCATAAGAAGCGCAACCGTAGCAGCAGAGCGCTTGCGACCTGCTTCCATCCCCCCAACTGCACCGGCGGCCGGGATCGCAAATATCACGGCAATTATCGAAGGCATAACAGACAAGACAAGCGAGTTGCCAAGCAGTTGAAAAAATATAGCAGAGCCCACAAACTCACGAAAATGGCTAAGCCCAGCAGCCGGGCTCCCGAAAATCCCCAATAATCCATGAAAAAGCGAGACATTACGTGTCGACGCTGCAAATGTATATATAGCAGACGCGCCGCCAAGCAGCATAAACATAATAATCCCAACAATAAACAGCACAGTTGTATATGTCTTTAACCGGCTATGTGACATCGTGCACCCCTTCGTAGGCCGTCTTTAAAGCGCGGCTAGTTCTGCCTCTACTTTTTCCAGCATTGCTGCGTACATTTGTTGCTTTTCACGTTCTTCGGCTATTAGGCTTGCAGGGGCTTTGCCTACAAAGCCTTGGTTGCTTAGTTTACCTTCTATGCGAGCAAGCTCTTGTTGTAGCTTTTGCCTTTCCTTTGTCAGGCGCGCTTTTTCTTTTTCGGTGTCTATCTCAAGGGGGATATACAATGTTGCGTTGGACAACACTGTCGATACTACATCTTTATTGCCTTCCGGCGCGGCTATATCGCTATTGGATACACGCACCTCTACAGCAGATGCGTTAGCAAGGAAGCCTATAAACCCTTTGCTGCCAGTGTATAACTCCTGGGCGCTTGGGTCAGAGGGTTGGATTATCACGCTTATCTTCTGCGCTGGGGGGACTTGCTTTTCTGCACGAATGTTGCGTATTGCGCGTACGGCTTCTTTTACGGTTTCTATGGCTTTCTCGGCCGCTGGGTCTGCTTGCGTGTCGTCATGAGCCGGCCACAGCGAAAGCATTATTGTTTCTTCTTCGCTTTGCAGAGCTAGGAAAATATCTTCTGTAATAAAGGGGGCTATGGGGTGCAGCAGTTTTAGCGCTGTGATTAGGGTAGTGCGCAGTGTAGCCTGGGCGCTGCGGCGGGATGCTAGGGCTTCTGGGCCTGCGTCGCCGTTTTTGTTTGCGTATAGGCGTGGCTTTACTATTTCTACATACCAGTCGCAAAACTCGTCCCATATAAAGTCCACAATTTTTTGTGCGGCTAGGCCCAGCTCGTGGGAGTCTAGCTTCTCTGTCACTTCTTTGGTTAGGGCGTTTATGCGAGATGTTATCCAGCGGTCTTCTAGTGCTACTGGTGGCTCGTTGGCGGTTTCTTCGTCTAAGTTCATAAGCACAAAGCGGCTGGCGTTCCAAAGCTTATTCATGAAATTGCGCGAAAACTCTACACGTTCCCAGTAAAAACGGGTGTCGTTCTCTATTGCGTTGCCGTTTACCATTGTCAGACGCATAACGTCTGCGCCGTATTTTTCTACTATTTCTAACGGGTCTATGCCGTTGCCAAGGGACTTGGACATCTTGCGGCCCTGGTCGTCACGTACTATGCCGTGGATTACAACGTCTGTAAAAGGCGCTTCCCCCATAAACTTGTAGCCCATAAATACCATGCGCACAACCCAGAAGAAGATAATTTCTGGTGCTGTCACCAGTACGTTTGTGGGGTAGAAGTATTCTAGGTCCGGTGTTTTTTGGGGCCAGCCCAAAGTCGAAAACGGCCACAACGCAGACGAGAACCATGTATCTAGTGTGTCTTCGTCTTGTTTGAGCTTAGTATCGCCGCAGGTTGCGCACGCAGTAGGGGGTGCTTTGGCTATGGTTACATGACCGGCCGTGCAATAATACGCCGGGATGCGATGCCCCCACCATATTTGCCTGGATATACACCAGTCACGTATGATTTCAAGCCAATGCTGATATACCTTGCCAAAGCGCTCGCGGTTAAATTTCAGTTTGCCAGAGGTATATGCTTCTAGGGCGGGCTTGGCCAGCTCCTCCATCCTTACAAACCACTGTAGTTTTATTAACGGCTCTACTATTACATTGCAGCGGTCATGGGTGCCTTTGGCATGGGTTATGGTTTCGGTTTTGATATATAGGCCTTTTTCGTTCATTTCTTCTATTATTCTTGTGCGGGCGGCTTCACGGGTTAGACCTTGGTATGGGCCGCCGTTTTGGTTGATTGTGCCATCGTCGTTCATGATGTTAATGCGGGGCAGGTTGTGGCGCTCACCTATTTCAAAGTCGTTGGGGTCGTGGGCGGGGGTAACTTTTACTGCGCCTGTGCCGTATTCTGGGTCAACATATGTGTCGGCTATTATTGGTATTTGACGGTTTACTATAGGCACAAAAACAGACTTGCCAATTAGCGCGGTATAGCGCGGGTCTTCTGGGTGGACGGCAATGGCGGTGTCGCCCAGCATAGTCTCTGGGCGGGTGGTAGCGAAAGCTATTGTATCGGGGCTATCTACTACATTGTATTTGAAATGGTACAGCCGGCCTTCGCCGTCTTCGTGTTCTACTTCCGCGTCAGAAATGGTAGTTTGGCATTTTACACACCAGTTAATCAACCGCTCGCCACGATAAATTTTGCCTTCGTCGTATAAGCGGATAAACGCCTCCAGCACTGCGTCCGAAAGGCCAGGGTCCATGGTAAAGCGCTCACGGTCCCAATCGCAAGATGACCCCAGTTTTTTTAGCTGGTTTACAATTGTGCCGCCATATTCTTTTTGCCATTCCCACACTCTTTCTAGGAAGGCTTCGCGGCCCATGCTTTCCTTGGTTTTGCCTTCTTTGGCTATGGCTTTTACTACCTGCACCTCTGTGGAGATAGCGGCATGGTCTGTACCTGGCAGCCATAGTGTTTCGTAGCCCTGCATACGCTTTGCGCGGATTATTATGTCTTGGATGGTGTTGTTTAGCGCGTGGCCTACGTGCAGCTTGTCTGTAATATTGGGCGGCGGGATCATAATGGCATAAGGTGTCTTGTCTGGGTTGACCTTTGCACGGAAATAGCCTTTTGACAGCCAGCGGCTGTAAATCTCCTCTTCTCGGGAGGGGTCATAGGTGCGATTTAGCTCTTTCATGGTTAGTTATGCCTCCTAATATCAATATCAATCTTAATCATCAATTTCAAAAATTGCAAAAATATAACCCCTAAACATGGGAATCCCGCTGTTGTAGGGGTCAAAAGTAATTATTATTCGTATGAAAGGACAGAGCGTACATCATAACCAGCCAAAACATCGCGGCCGCTAAGCCCTGCAAGCTCTATAAAAAATAGCGCAGATACAATAACTCCCCCAAGCTCCATAACCAAGTCCGCAATGGCCTTGGCTGTGCCGCCTGTGGCCAACAAGTCGTCTGCTATGATATACCTATGGCCGGGGACAATGGCATCCCGGTGGATTTCTATGGTTGCAGTGCCGTACTCTAGCGCGTATTCGCGCTTTACAACGTCTGCCGGGAGTTTACCGGCTTTCCTGACCGGTACAAAGCCTTTGCTTTGGTTGTATGCCATGGGCATACCAAATATAAAACCACGTGACTCTGGGCCAAGTATGGTGTCGTATTCCAAATCACCCAACAACTCGACCATAGCGTCTATAGAGCCGCGTAGGGCGGCAGGGTTTTTGAGCACGGTGGTTATATCCCTAAAAAGTATACCGGGTATGGGAAAATCGGGTATATCACGCACATAATTTTTAAGCTCGCTGCTACTCATTTTTTGTTTTTGTAAGCTCATTGTGCACCTCTTATAAGCATAATATTTTTACGCGTGGGGCAAAATAATTACATAACTAATCCCGAAAGGAGATAAACCATGAACGCAAACTCGCACATCAAATGCAATGTCAACCGCTGCAAATACAACGACCAGGCCCGCCATTGCACACTCAATGACATAGTCGTAGGTTGCAGCACAGCCACACCACACAACAAATGCGACACAGAATGTGATAGCTTTGAAGAGTGCAAGTGACCACTAACCACTAACCACTAACCAGTCCTGATTAAAAGAAAACCGCGCTTTGCGCGGTTTTCTGCATATCGTTTATTTTGCGTACTCTATCGCTCTTGTTTCCCTTATCAGGCTAAGTTTTATCTGCCCTGGATATTCTAGTTCATCTTCTATGCGCTTGGCTATATCCCTGGCAAGCATGGTAAGCGCTGCATCGTTTACTTCATCAGGCAGTATAACTATCCGCAATTCGCGGCCAGCTTGGATGGCAAAAGATTTCTCTACGCCTTTGAAGCTGTCGGCTATGGCTTCCAGGTTTTGTAGGCGCTTGATATATGACTCTAATGTCTCGCGCCTTGCACCCGGCCTTGCACCAGATATAGCATCGGCCATCTGTGTAATGACGGCTATAATATTTGTAGGCTCTACATCGCCGTGGTGAGCTTCTACTGCGTTTACAATAAGCGGGGACTCCTTGTACTTGCGGCATAGGCCCGCGCCTATGGAAACATGGCTGCCTTCTACTTCGTGGTCCATTGCTTTGCCAATATCGTGCAGCAAACCCGCACGCTTTGCCATGGTCACATCTGCGCCCAACTCCCCGGCAATTATCCCACAAAGGTATGCTACCTCCATAGAATGCTTTAAGACATTTTGCCCATAACTAGTACGGAACTTCATCTTACCCAGTAAGCGAACAAGCTCTGGGTGTACGCCGTGTACGCCTGTTTCAAAGGTCGCAGATTCCCCATCTTCTTTGATTTGGGCTTCTACTTCCTTGCGAGCCTTTTCTACCATTTCTTCTATGCGGGCGGGATGCACGCGGCCGTCCTGTATCAGCTTTTCTAGGGCTATACGGGCTATTTCGCGGCGCATCGGGTCAAAACCGGATAGTATTACCGCTTCCGGTGTGTCGTCGATTATCAGGTCAATGCCGGTTAGGGACTCTAGGGCGCGGATGTTGCGGCCTTCACGTCCTATTATACGGCCTTTCATTTCGTCGCTTGGCAAACTTACTACCGAAACTGTCGTCTCGGCTATATGGTCTACCGCACAGCGCTGGACTGCAGAAGTAAGGATATCCTTGACTTTTTTGTCTGCATCGGCTTTTGCGTTTGCTTCAATTTCACGTACGGTTTTAGAGGCTTCTATGCGGGCATCGTGCTCTATTGTTGCTACTAGATGCTGCTTTGCCTCTGCTGCCGTAAGGCCTGCTACGCGTTCTAGCTCTTGATGTTGCCGGGCTAGAGCCTCGTCTACTTCCAGTTCTTTTTCTTCTAGTTTCTCTTTTTGTTTTTGAAGCTGTGTTTCCTTTTTTTCTTGATTTTCTAGCTTTCTGTCTAACACTTCTTCTTTTTGCATGAAGCGTTTTTCTAAACGCTGCAACTCGTTTCTGCGTTCCTTCGCATCTTTGTCAGCCTCGTTTTTGGTACGGATGCTTTCCTCTTTTGCTTCAAGTAGCATCTCCTTCGACCGCGATTCGGCGGTCCTATTGGCCTCTTCGATAAGATTTTTGGCTTGTGCTTCAGCGGAACCTAATAGCGACTCCGCAATCTTTTTCCTATGAATTATACCCAGGAAAAAACCACCAATTATACCACAGATAAGAGCTGCAGCAGCAATAAGGGTTGTTACTGCCACAGACATCTATTACACCTCCAATTTTTGCGCCAAAGCGCGAAAAATAGTTTAACCTCTTATTCCGTTAGTGTCAAACATTCTAAGAGCCAAAAGGCTTCATTTTTGCAGTACATTACGGGATTTGGGAATTGTTACATTAATTTAGGTTTTGATACTATTGGTAAAGGCGATAAAGGTTTCTTTTATATTCAACCAACGCGCATTGCAGTTTATGTCGTATCTGGGCTATAATCCGCTATACATGAGGGAGGGTAGCACAATAATGGTTGAATTACATAACGACTGGGACGCCATATTGGCAGATGAGTTTCGCAAAGACTACTATCAAAAATTGCGTGCCTTTTTAAAGGAAGCATACCGTACGCGCACCGTTTATCCAGATATGCACGATATCTTTAACGCGCTAAAGCTTACGCCTTATGGGCAGGTAAAGGCGGTAATCGTGGGGCAAGACCCTTATATTAATAAGGGCGAGGCTCATGGGCTGGCGTTTTCTGTCCTGCCGGGGGCCAAAACCCCGCCTTCGCTGGTTAATATTTTTAAGGAGCTGCATAGTGACATAGGATGCGACATCCCCAACAACGGGCACCTCATAAACTGGGCCAATAATGGGGTTATGCTCCTCAACTCCGTACTTACAGTAGAGGCCCGCCGCAGCAAAAGCCACGCAAGACAAGGGTGGGAGAGATTTACAGACACAGTACTCCACCATCTTAACGATCGGGAGGTACCCATGGTTTTCTTGCTATGGGGGAAAGATGCACAAGCCAAGCTTAGGCTCATAAACAACCCGCAGCACATGGTCTTAAAAGCAGCACACCCCAGCCCACTGGCCGGTGGCAAGTTTTTTGGTTGCAAACATTTTTCTAAAACCAACGAGTTTTTAATTAAAAACGGGCAAGCGGCCATTGACTGGCAGCTCCCTAATCTATAATTGATATAATTTTTTCGAATGGAGACATTACCATGGAAATAGCAATTTTAATCGTGATACTGTTTATATCTGCTACAGCACTAGCACTGCAGCTTATGACCCAATTGCGCCAGTCCAGCCGTATAGACACGGTACTACGCCAGCAACTAAGAGACATGCAAGGCCAAATTGTACATGAGACAGGCGCCGCCAGGGCAGAGCAAGAAGGTAGGATAGACCGGCTGCGTGACAGCCTTCTGCAGCGGTTGGAGACTATCCGCGATTCCCAACACAAGGGACTAAGCGCGCTTTCACATGATATGCAAGCAGCTATTACTAGCCTAACACGTGACACACAAAGGGCAATAGCTACCCAAACCAAAGATATCCAAACATCCCAAACCAACCAGACAGCAGCCCAGACCGGCCAGGCCAAAAACATGCAAGAAAGCCTACACCACTTTCTGCGTCATATGGCCGAAAGCTCCGAAAAAATCCGCTTAAGCGTAGATGAAAAACTCATACAAATGCAAGCATCCAACGAGCGCAAACTAGACGAAATGCGCCATGTTGTAAACGAGAAATTAGAAAAAACACTAGAAACCCGCCTCCAACGCTCTTTCGAGACCGTTAGCACACAACTCGAAAACGTTAACAAAGGCCTGGGTGAAATGAAAACCGTAGCACAGTCTGTCGGGTCCCTTAGCCGTATACTTTCTGGAAGCAAATCACGCGGTATACTTGGGGAAGTACAGCTTGGACAAATTATCGAAGACATGCTTCCGCCACAGCTCTATGACAAAGAAATCCCCACTTTTAGGGGCAGCACAAACCGGGTAGAATACGCTGTCAGGCTGCCGGGGTTAGAAGACGGGCATCATGTTTACCTGCCTATAGACTCAAAGTTCCCCCTGGAGTCATATGAGCGCTTACTAGACAGCTACGACACCGGCGATTCGGAGCTGGTGGAGGTATCGCGCAGGGCATTGCATAGCCGCATCAAGTCTTTTGCGCGTGATGTAATAGGTAAATATGTATCCCCGCCAGAGACAACTCACTTCGCAATAATATTTTTACCCACAGAGGGGCTATATGCAGAAGTAGTGCGTGATGCGGCTTTCTTTGACGGGCTTAGGCAGATGGGGATAATAGTTACTGGGCCGTCTACATTCTCTGCGATGCTTAACTCCTTGCAAATGGGCTTTAAAACCCTGCAAATACAAAAAGGCGCCGCGGATATAGAAAAAACCCTTGGCGCCGTTAAGAAGGAGTTTGGAACTTTCGAAGATGTACTAAACAAAGCTCACCAGCGCATAACCCAAGCCGGCAATGAAATAGAAACCCTAGTAGGCACCCGTACCCGCGCCATCAACCGTAGCCTAAGAGATGTACAGGCCTACACCGGCGAAGATGCACCGGCACTTCTTAATTATGATGGGGTGGCTCGGGTTGACGGTAAGGCTCGAGTTTAATAGACCCTACGCTGGTATAGGCCCGCAATGTGTATGGCGAGTTGGGGTTGCCGGCCAAGTTGTTGCTTAAAGAACCTATGCTGGGTTTGCTAACATGGATGCGGCAATTAACGTCCATTGGCAAGTATACTTTAACATTACCGGCAGATGATTTGGCTGTTATGTTGCCTTGCACATCCAGGGCCTTGATATACACGCCGCCCGCGCTGGTCGCAAGATTTGTTTCGCCGCCAAGTGTGTTAACATTTACATCAACATCACCGGCAGATGAGCGAAGAGTCAAATCTGCCACATCACGGCCTTTGACTTTAACATTCCCGGCAGATGATTTTGCGTTTATATCAGTTACAGAGCAATTAGTTAAATTGATATTGCCGGCAGAAGAACGTAAATGAGCCCTGTCTGCGCTATGCCCTTCTACTGTAATGTTTCCGGCGGTAGTATTTAGCCTAAGGTTGCCGCTAATACCCACTATAGACAAGTTGCCAACATTGGATAGAAGTTTTATGTCGCCGCAGTAACTTGCCGGTACATATATCGTTACTTCCAATGAAGAGTTAAAACCAAATATCTCAAACTTAAAGAACGGTTCCCTTTGGCGTATATACAGGGTGCCGTTTTTATTTTCTAGTTCAAAATTACTATAGCGGCTTTTGCCTTTGACAGTTACACGCACTTCGTTGGCCTGTGTGTCACCTGTAGGCATTGGCACTACCTTTATGTTGGCAAGGCTTAAGATAACATCCATGCCGGTAACACCAGCAAACGCTTGGTCTATATCTATGTCAAAGCCGCCTCGTATACGGGTAGCCCAACCTGGCTTGTGGATGTGTGCTTCGCCCCACTGGCTGTTTGGCTGCTGCGCTGTTTTGTAGTGCATGTACACATCCATATCGGTCTTTTCAAGTTCCCTTGCTGCCTCGCGTGCGGTTCTTGCGGCTTCCCTTGCTGTGTCGCGGGCGTGCCTTGAGGCTTCGCGGGCAGCTTTTGCGGCTTCCTTAGCTGCATCGCGGGAGGCTCTGGAGGCTTCTTTTGCTGCTTCGCGGACTGCATATGACGCAGTTTGCAGTGCGGATGATAATATATCTTCGATATCTGCCGCATCCATGGCCGAGGATACGATATCGCCAATGTCTGTAAAATCGTGGTTGTGCTGGGCTTTGTATGCTTTGTATTCTTCCAGCACTTGCTCTGCTATTTGGCTTGGCTGGCCTAGGTTGATGCATATTTCTTCTTCTGTTTGCCCGTGAGCTGCCCCTTCTGCGAAGTGCTCGTTTATATCTGCAATAATTTCTTCACGCGCTTGGGCGTTAATGGGTGCTAGGGCTTGGTTAAGTTGGGCAATAAAGTCATGCTTTTTCATGATGTTACTCCTTCCAAAATTTTGTTTATACCTGTTGATAGGTTGCGCCATTCTGTTTCCATAGTAGACAGGGTGATGCGGCCGCTTTGGGTGATGCTGTAGTACTTCCTGGGCGGCCCTTCTTGGGACTCGCGCAGGTAAGTGGTTACATAGCCTTCGTCTTTTATGCGCTTTAGTAGTGGGTAGATTGTGCCCTCTGATATTTGTATCTGGGCCGAAATGGCGCCTACCAGCTCAAAGCCGTACATATCTGCTTTGGATAATAGGCTTAGAACGCATAGTTCCAAGGTGCCTTTTTTTAGTTGTGTGGTCATGGGTTGCTCCTTTTATTTTAATGGGGGCGCTGCCCCCAAACCCCCGCCACTGCGGCGGGCGTAGCCCGTCCTCGCTTCCTCACTGCGTTGCGGGCGCCCGCCCTGGCGTGGCGCGGTGTGCGGGCTTGCGCCCTTGCTCTGGCGTGGCTCGGTGTGCGGGCTTGCGCCCTTGCCCTGGCGTGGCGCGGTGTGCGGGCTTGCGCCCTTGGCGTGGTGTGGTATGTGGGGGCTGGCGCTCGCTCTCCCTTCCCTTCGTGGATATGATTTGGGGTTGGGGTTATTTCATATTATTTGCCCTATAAACGTGGGGTTTAGCATGGAGGCGGGGCTTTTTAGGCCTTCGAAGTGAAATAGGCGGGGCTTGTCTTGGTGATTGTTGTTGATTTTGTTTTTGGGTGCTTGGGTTTGGGTGAAGATATCGCCGGTTATGCCTGAGCTGTACATATCTGTTTTTGATAGGTTGTTGTGAGCACATAGCTCGGGGGTGCCTTTGTTGAGTTGTTTTGACATTTTGAGTCTCCCTTCAGTTGTTATACACGTTATTTTGTTTTGGCAGGTTCATCATATCACATGGTATAGTGCATTGCAAGGTATCTGGCAAAAAATTTTTTGTTTGGCGTATAATGCTGTATGTGTATAGGAAAATAATTGGGGGGTTATATATATGCGAATGCCTAAACTGCTTCGCACGGGAGATACCGTGGCAATACTTGCTACATCCGGGCCATGTGACAGCGAGCGTTTGGCCAAGGGGATAGAGGCTGTAAAGCAGATGGGGCTAAGGCCTTATGTAATGGAAAGTTGCCGAATGCGACACGAATACCTTGCGGGGCCGGATGATTTACGTATAAAGGATTTACACACCGCCTTTGCCTCACTTGATATACACGGTATTTTCGTAGCGCGGGGCGGATATGGGGCGGCACGGCTACTTAGTGGCCTCAATTATGATTTGATACGCGCTAACCCTAAGGTGTTTGTGGGTTATAGTGATGTTACGGCCTTGCATGTGGCATTTAACCAGATATGCGGGTTTGTTACTTTTCATGGGCCTATGCCGGCGGTGGATTTCACAAGTGACGAAGGGCTTACGCTAGAGTCACTTAAAAATATGATTTTTGCCGCGCCAGGCGAGCCGCACCATGTGCAAGCAGTATGTAAGCAGGTATTAAACCCACCTGGCCGGGCACTTACAACAATAGTCCCAGGCCAGGCAACAGGCACATTGGTTGGCGGCAACCTATGTCTGCTGGCCGCGTCTTTAGGCACGCCCTACGAAGTGGATACCCATGGGCGCATTTTATTTTTAGAAGAAGTGGGCGAAGACCCTTACCGCGTAGATAGGATGTTGCTTCAGCTAAAGCAAGCCGGGAAGCTACGCCATGCGGCAGGGATACTCCTGGGGGATTTCTCGCCGGAGACATTGGAAACCCTGCATATTCCAATAAACGAGCTTATCGCCACAGAAAAAAAGCCAACCCTGGCCGGGCTGGCTTGCGGGCATACGTCGCCTAATTTAACATTGCCCCTTGGGCGGAAATTGTTGTTGGACGCTACGGCTGGGAAGGTGGTTATTTGAAACCATCGGCAAAGCTTATAAACCTTGTACATCCAACTTTATACATGCTACAATCCATAAATACACACGTCTTAATTATGCAAAAGGAGGCACAAATTTGCTTGAGTTACAAGGAAAATTTTTTGACTGGGATCCGGCCAAGGAAGTGATAAACATCAGCAAACATGGCATTTCTTTCAAAGAAGCTGCAAGTGTTTTCTTTGACGAGCAGGCCTTGGAATTTGATGACATACAGCACTCGCAGCATGAAGACAGATTCTTAATAATTGGACGAAGCCGTAGATTGCGGCTTATGGTTGTATGTCACTGCTATAGGGATGAGAATACTGTGATAAGAATTATTTCTGCAAGGAAAGCAAACAAACATGAAGAAGAAATTTATGGAGGTGCATAATGCATAAAGTCGACACTCATATTGATTATAGTGATATCCCCGAAATTACTGATTTTTCAAAAGGGCGCAAAAATCCCCATGCTACAAAAATAAAAAAAGAGGGTTATTCCGTAACAGTGCATTACAGCCCTGAAGATGTCGCAAGCGGCCAGTTCGATGATACAAAAGACATCATACAAGCACTGGTAGAATTAATGCCCGTAGCCGACACAAAACGCCTACTAACTCATATAAAAGAACATTACGATTTACCATGTTCACCACATGTGTGGGATGTATTAGTGGAAGCACACGACTAAAACCCATCACATATGAGGTAGATACCACATGCCTAAAATCCGTATTCGAAGGGTAAAATCCGAGTACGGATTTTTTTATAGCTTTTAAGAAAAGCCTTGACATTGACACAGTGTCATTGTTTATGCTCGATATCAAGAACAGGAAAGGAATACCGAAATCATGGAACTCCAAACGGTAAGTCAAGTAGCCAAAATTTTTGGCATTTCAACCAGAATGCTACGCTACTACGAGCAAGTCGGGCTTATTCAAAGTATCAGAAATGAGGAAAATTCCTATCGGCATTATGATGAGTTTGCGATGAAGCGCCTGCAACAAATCGTAATCTTACGTAAGTTGCAAATTTCAATCAAGCAGATACGCGACATTCTTAATAACCAAGACGCAGTGGAAGTGATTGAAATTTTCAAGCAAAACATGGAAGAACTTGACGAAAAAATCACAGCACTAACTACGGTTAAGTCACTCTTGGCACGTTTTGTTAACGAATTGCAAGAAAAAGCCAACATACACATGAAACTTGATTTGCTAACGGATAAATCCATGATTTCGCTGGTCGATTCCCTTTCTGTCCCAATAAGCAGAATAAAGGAGAAAACAACAATGGACGAGCTAAACAAGGCAAGTGAGCTAATGCGCAAGCATTCCGAACAGAACGTGCGAATAGTCTATCACCCACCCGCAACGTTTGCTACAATCCGCCATAACGGTGGCGACACAGAATCAGACGCGAAAGCAAGAAAAGACTCGGAGGCTATAATTGAAAGTTTTATCAGGGAAACGGACTTATACCGTATAAAACCCGATTTGCGGGTGTTCGGGTTTGGACATGGTAACGGTTACGGGGGATGGGAATTGTCGGTTACTGTACCTGATGATTTTGATGTGCCTGCGCCACTGATAAAGTACAAATATAAAGGCGGATTGTATGCCATAAGCGCGCCGGGGATTGATGTAGCCCAGTGGGTGCATGAAAGCGATAAATATGAGTGGGAGCCGCACAGTGCTGGCGGTGAGGAGTATGTAAACCCATTTAATATTTATGGGTTAAGCCCCGAAACAAGCTATTTCGAACATTCAATGCCCATTAAAGAAATGGAGGTTTACTCGGACGAGCTTGTCAGGCAAACGGAATCCATAATTATGAAGGCAAGCAAAAACTATCGCGGCGAACCGATTGATTTTGACTTGGAATCGTTGATGAAAAACGGCGAGTTTGATGTTAAATATTCGGGCGGATTAATGGAAATGACCGCCCCCGGTTTATATGACGCGGCGATGATGGCAACGCCAAGAGAGTTTACGTTGCCCATTAAAATCGAACTCCGCGCCAAAACAAACAAAACTGATATAAACATGGACTTCGGGAAAGGCTGGATAAGCTACAACCATCATCAAGTCGGCAAGAAATGGTTCATTATGGACATTGTCAGCGGACATGTTAAGTCGTATAAACTCCGCAAGCCCGCCATAGTTGACGAATTTGTGGATATTGAATGGTTCATGGGTAAAGACGTGATGGTTGTTAAACTGAACGGTGAGATACAGCATATCGGCAAAGATTACGATTATATCAAAGCATTTAAGGATAATCCCGACTATAAACTGTCTGCGGCGGTTAACATCACTACAACGGGGAATTCGACGTTAACGGTGAAATCGTTACGGGTTACGGAAATTTAAGATCACATAAGCGGCGCAAACAAGTGCAATATAGAGTCGATTATTTCGTTCCAAATCCTTCGCCTTCTGTTGTCTTGTTTAATTTCCCGCGATGCTTCTAGCGTTTGTTCGAAGTCATTTTTAATATCCTGTATCGCAGTTGTTTTAAACAGTAGCGTGGCACATTCGAAGTGCAGGTATAAGCTTCTGTAGTCCAGGTTAATCGTACCCACAACCGCAACTTCATCATCGCTTATAAAGCTCTTAGCATGAAGGAACCCAGGGGTATACTCATATATTTTTACCCCAGCTTCAAGCAAGAAATTGTAATATGAGCGGGACAGCCTGTGGACCAGTTTCTTGTCTGCAATACCGGGGGTAATAAGCCGTACGTCTATCCCGCGTCTTGCGGTAAGTTGCAAGGTCTGTATCATCTTTTCGCTGATTATCAAGTATGGCGTGTATATGTACACATATTGTTGGGCTTGGTTAAGCATGTCCACATATATATTCTCGCCCAGCGCTTCCTTGTCCAGAGGGGTGTCTCCGTATGGCAACACTAAGCCGTCTGTTTCTATTGTCTCGCATATGGGGTTCTTGTACGCCAGGTAGTCGTTTATGCGCTCGTCTGCTTTGCAAAAGGTGTCCCATATTTCTATAAACATAAGTGTGAAACTCCACACCGCATCCCCATACAAGCGCACACCAGTGTCTTTCCATATCCCAAAGGGGCTTTTTTTATTGATATATTCGTCTGAGATGTTCATCCCGCCGTTAAAGGCTGTGTGCCCGTCTACAACCGTGATTTTCCTATGGTCGCGGTTGTTCATAAACAGTTGCAAATATGGCACTATTGGGTTAAACCTTAGCACTTTGATACCCTGCGCCCGTAGGTTTTTTACATACGTACGCGAAAATAGCCTGTGCGAGCCCAAGTCGTCTACAATTAGCCGCACATCCACACCGCCGCTGGCCTTGCGGATCATAACATCCAGTAGCCTGTCCCACATATAGCTGTCTTTGATTATAAAATACTCTATGAATATAAATTTTTGAGCTTTTTCCAGCTCTGCCAGCATGTCTTCAAACATTAGCTCGCCCAGGGTATAGTATTTTACTTGGGTCTTGTTATAGGCATGATATGATGAGCTGTTTCTTACATATTCAAAAAGACTGTACATCCTGCCGCACTGTATTTTGTTAACGAAGGGCAAATTACCGTCTGCGTCCAAAAGCCCGGCTATTAGCGCATGCTCGTCCATTTGGGCGGCTACTTTTTTTGTTGGGCGTTTGTTTCCGGCCAGCAGATATATCGCGCCCGCCGCCACCGGGAAGGTCAGCAAAATAATTACCCAGCTTATCTTGTAAGCAGAGGCTTTGTCGCTTTTTATAATAAACAAAAAAACCAGTAGGCTTATGCCCATACCCACATAAACCATAAATGGAAAGGCAGAGCGGGCCATAAGCGCCAAATATATGATTAATGCTATTTGCATGATAACTAAAACTATGGATATGTTTAACCTTGACAATATTCTACCCATGATACCTACCCTTCTGTGTAACATTATGACAAAGCTTGTGGTGGCGACTCAGAAAATCCATATTCTATATTAATATCACAATCGTATTCCGGCAATACATTGGCGATATCCTTGGATACAGCATCACGTAGGGCCAATGCGTTTCTTCTTTTTATTTCGAGTGGAAACTCTAAGTCAAATACAAGAATGGGCCTGGGCTTACCGTCTTTTATCCTAAACTCGTTTGGGTGCAGGTATGGATACTCTTTGGCAATTAGGCTAGAGGTTGTACATATGATGTTTTGCAGCCTTTGGTCAGACAAGTCTATGGGAGTCAGTTGTATAACAACGGGGATGCCCAGTTGCTTTAGTAAGGCGTCTTCTATTTTTTCGGTTAGGATATGGGAGGCTGCCAGGGTCATATCCATTGGGATCTCTACATGCAAGCTGGCCATGTCACGGCCTGGGCCATAGCTATGCACTATTAAATCATGCATCCCCAATACACCTTCTTGGCTTTTAACTATTTCTTTAATCTTGACTGCGATAGACCCGTTGGACGGGTTGCCAATAATCCTTCCCAATGCTTCCTTTGCAATATTGTAGCCAGACTTTAAAAAAACCAATGCCAACAAGGCCCCAACATAGCCGTCTATCACAAAACTTGTAAATAATGTAAAAAATAATGAAAACAGCGTCACTACATTAATTAGCACATCGTTACGCGAATCTATGCCCACTGCAAGTAGCGTGTCCGAGTTGATGGTCTTGCCAAGCTTCCTGTTAAACATATACATCCATAGCTTTACTACCATACTAAAGGCCAACACTACTGCCGCCCACGGGGTAAAGTATAACGGCTCGGGGTTAATAATTTTTAGTATAGAGGTGCGCATGACTTCGTAGCCGGTTATAAAAATAATTGCGGCTACTGCCAAGCTTATAAGATATTCTATACGTGCGTGGCCGAAGGGGTGCTCCCGGTCTGCTGGCTTGGTAGACCAGCGGAAACCCAATATCGTAAGCAGTGATGTTAGGCAGTCTGTAAGGTTGTTGATGGCGTCTGCTGTAATGGCTACGCTGTTTGTTATTGCACCCATAATAAATTTTAGCCCGGCTAATAGCATGTTTAAGATAATGCCACATATGCCAGAGAGTAAACCGTATTTTTTTCTTACAGCAGGGGACTCGGTGTTTTTATAGTCTTTTATTAGCAGTTTCAGCAGCATAGTGCTTATTTCTCCTTCGTTACAGCCAATTAATTCGAAATCAGTCCAGCCTGTCGCCAAAAAAGCGTTGAAGCGTCCGCTATTTTTGGCTCGGGCTGAACTGTTTCTCATTTAATTGGCTATACAAGCCAAAATGTTCTTCTAGCAACAACAATGTCTTTTCTATTGTGCTTTCGCTGGTTCTTATGATGTGGTATAGGTTGTATTTACGTGCTTCTTCGAGAGTTTTTTCTGCACCTATTCTAAAGAGCTCGTCTTGTACTGCAATTTTTTTCTCTGGCTCTTTTAGGGATAGTATGCATTCTAGAAACTCCTTATGGTCTTCGCGTTTGCCGTAGTTTTCGCATGTTAGAAACTCTGGGGAGGCAAGCATACAGGCAATTCTATTATGGTCAGAAATTTGGGTCAGTAGTGGGATGGGGATACCTACATCGGCGATTATTTTCTGGTTTTGCGAAAGTTTTATCAGTTCTATTATTGCAAACTCGATGTATTCATCGTTTTCGCCGCGGCCTGTGTTTGCGGCTAGAAACTCATCTACACTCCTGCCAAAGAAGGCTTCCCAGTCTGTTGTTTGTTTCTTTTTTGTGGAATGGGGCTGGTGCTGTTCGTCGCATATCGCCCGGAAGACTTTAAAATTATCTTCGTGCCAGTTGTCATTAAAATGGACAAAGCCGTATTTTTGGGCGATGACCTTTGACATCGTAGTCTTCCCGGCCAAGGCCGTCCCTGTTAAGAAATAGACATTTTGTAGGCTATGCTTGAGTATGTTTTCCGCGATATTCATATTGTTACCTTCTTTCTTGATTTAATAAGGAGCTGTATTCAATTCCGTATGAATTTATAAGCATTATAACGAATTATGTCAAAAACAGTCTAGCCTGTCACCCATTGCCCAAAGGGTTAACCTTATATAATCAATTTTATGACTAAACAGGAAAAGCGAATTGATTTTTTTAATGTTAAAATTATTTTGCAATCAAGCGCGAGGGGATGAAACAATGGAATATGAGTCAATAATTCAATCGGTTCTTGAAGAAATCGATGAAAGAATCACAGAAGACATTCAAGCCGATGAGTTTGCGCGCAGGGCCAATTATTCCACATATCATTTCCGCAGGGTATTTATAGAGTTGACCGGGACGCCGTTCATGAACTATATAACCCGGCGCAAATTGGAACATGCGTTATATGATTTGTCTCAGGGCAAAAAAATTATTAATGTAGCGATGGATTACGGGTTTGAAACCCATGCCGGATTTACCAAAGCATTTAAGAAACACTTTGGTTATCCGCCGTCGCTATACCGGTTGCGCATTGCTGCAACCCAACCCACGAAAGCGATACTAAAAAATGTAAAAATCAAACTGGGAGGAATTAAAATGCAGGTAGAAATTAAAGTATTAACCCCATTTTCTGTTATTGGGTATGCTTCGCGGCACAGGATGCCGGGCGTAAAAAGCATTGCAAATTTACCAGGATTTTATGACACTGCCATGAAGGACTACGCTGCAGAACTTTCTACGTTGTTTCATACCTACACCAATTTCCACCACTGCGAGGTTATTTTATGCCTGGATGTGGATGAAGAGCACAATTGCTTTACTTACATGGTTAGCATAGGCTTGGGTGAAATGGATTACAACATCCCACAACGGCCTGGTACGTATAGGCACGAAATACCGGGTGGACTGTATGCGGTTTTTACAACTCCATTGGCAGGTGACGATGCACAACTCACCGCTATACAAGACACCTGGAAATATGTATTAGAAGACTGGCTACCGGGGTCTGAATATGAATATGACGACATGCGACTTGACTATGAATATCACGACGAACGCGCACACCCAGACTGGCGCGATGACGGAAAATGTTGTACGGAAATTCGTATCCCTATACGTAAACGCAAGTGACAAAAACCGTGGCCGGTAGGCCTAGAGCGCACGATAATCTCCTACTGAAACACGTTTTTATAAAGTCGTGTTTCAGTAGGAGATTTTTAATTGCTTCTTATTTAATAAGAACAAGTGTTAGCAAAGCACCTTCTTCTGGTGTGTGTGGTATACATATTTTGTTATCCTCAGCACCAAACATGAGAGTAAATATGCCAAACATCCACAAGTCTAAATATGTGTGGTAATTGATATTACCTTCCTTGGCGTTTGGGAAATTTACACGATGGTTTTTTGAAAATTGCTTTGCCAACACATCCAACTTTGGCTTTATCGCTACCAAGAGCGGGGCATATACTTTTTCTTGCAATGTCGCCAGCTGTTTCTTGGTGAAAATTGTAAAATTGGTGATATAGGTATTTCCGTTTTTAGAAATGAGTCCGCTTTCTACTGCTTCGGCAAGTTTTTCTCTTTCGTTGACATTTAAGCCGCTGTCTTGTTGTATATTGCAATACAGCTTATGCAAAAACTTTCGTGTATCTTCATCGCAGGTTACTATTTCTGGGCGGGTTTCTTGCTTTACAAAATTATACACTCCAAGCCAATAACATGTACCTGGATTTCTGACTTGCTTACCGTTTTCGTAAGAATCCGACCATATGCCCCAAAAATCCTCCCAGCCGCTGTTGTCGTATCTGCCAGATACATCCGTAGCATGGTCATCTGATTTATCGCTGGCCATAACATGATATTTGCCGCCATCTGCATGAATCGCACAGTTGTCGTGACTTTTTAGCCTAAGAAAAAGCTCGCTTTTACTGCTTACATAATTTATGAACATAGTGATAATTGGCCACAACAGTCGTTCAAGAGGAAAATCTGAGCCCATAAAACCTATCTCACGAATTGCGGATTCATTTTGTGACAGGTAATCTATTATTTTGCCGCTGATATGGGTCTTGTTTTTTTGATATACATCTTTGCGATATTCGAAATATCGGCGATTGATAATGATAAACGATGTGTGGTAACGCTTACCATCAAGCAGCAAAAATTCACGCTCATTAAGCCAATCTATGTCATATTCGAGATATGGCTTTGGTATGCCGGTAAGCGCTGTAAGCTCGTCTATTGTTTTCCCCACGCCGCAGCAAAGCAGACATAGGTTTTGCCTTATTAAGCTATCATTAATTTTATCTGTATCAGGCTTCTTGGGAACATTGCCAGATACAGATGCACTAATGCCCATTTTACCCGGGCTGTATACATAAGAACTTTCGTTTTTCATGGTTTTAAGCTCCTTTTTTACTTTTTTGCGAGCATCAAACAAGTGCCATGTAATAGCACTTTCGGTGGTTTCGAGTTTTTGTGCAACATCCCGCACAGATAGCCCATCAAGATAATAGAATATTACTATCTTGCGCTGGAGGCTGCTTAGGTTAGCAATCTTGCGGCGCATATAATAAAGTGACATTTGAAGTTCGTCATTATCGGCATAATCGCGCGCGAAGTCAGTACCGTCTGGCAATGTTTCCGGTATTACCCCAGCACTAGGCTTAGCAAGGGCTCTGACATAATTACACCATACATAATGCGCTGTTTTCCATATGAAGTTTTCGAGCTTTTCAATCCTCTCTTGTTTTGAAGCGGCAATAAATATTTGTAGAAACACTTCCTGTGACAAGTCCTCGCCGGCCGTGCGATTCCCCGTTTTTTTTATTGCCCAATTAAGGATTTTAGATGAATATTCATCTGTGATTTTGGTGTATAGTTTTTGCATTTCCATTATCTCACCACCTTGCAGTGCAGTTTGCGTAGTAAACGACCAGTTTGTGCTCTTACTTATATAGTAACCGTTGTAATGCAAACCTTAGTACAATTATAATTTTTCTTAAAAAAAGGATGCATATTTGCATCCTTAAATGACTTTGATATAAAGACATCAAGCACAGAACAGTCTGTACTTTGGGCCAAAACTATACATAATCAAGCTCCTTGCCAATCCATTTTAATATTGCGAGGTTTTTTTCTTCCGTTAAATCAGTCAGAGGTATCCAATATTCGTTGTTGGAACAGGCTATGACAGAGCATTTGCGGTATTCTTCACCGCGGATGATAAACTTGAACCCGCTTTCTTTCAGTTCGTTTGGGTGGGCGGCGGGGTTGTGGACACATCCGGTCCCTGTTCTGATTACTTGCAGCAAGTCCTGTGGGAAGTTTTCAATAATGTCTACGTATTCGCTTGCGTGTTTTGCGTCAATTTTAATGCCGCAGTTGTTGGGGGTTATTCCAATTATCCAACTTGCGTGGAACACTTGCTTTGGTTTAGCCTTGTGCGCATATAGTAGGTAAAAACCGATTGCGCTGTTTCTGCCTGTAGTAATGTCGCATTTGAAATTGGAGTCTAACAATCGCTGGTGAATTGACAGTACAAGTTGCTGTGTGTCGGGAGGGAATGGTTTAAGTATATCTGTTATTGTTGCGACCTGCTCTATTTCGGTATCTTCCAGTGCGTTGTAGTCGCAGCGTAAGAATATGTTGTCGATTGTGTTTACACACGCCCACGAGCCCTCTTTGTACCGTTTTTTGTTTATTTTTATTTGCGCATTTGCCATTGTTTTTAGGCCGTGCAGCATGGCGGGGTTGTCGGGGTATGAAATTTTTAAGGTCTGCGCTTTGGCCAGGTCGGGTTTTTCTGTGTCCAAGTCTATGCCGGAAAATTCTATCCCACAGTGGGTTAGGTGGCGCAAGCATGTAGCTGGCTTTTGGACTTTTGCTTTTTTTAATATGTTTTTTAGCTCCGTGCCACTTATTACAAACGTGTCGCCGATGGGGTTAAACTCGGCGCAAGTGCCGATGTTCATTAGCACTGCTGCCATGTCTCGTAGGAAAGGATAATCCATAGTAAAGTTTATGCCGCCCCACACTCTGTTTGCGTTTGGTTTTGGTTTGTCGTGTTGGTCGCCGACGATGGCGATATAGTCGAAAAATTGGTGCAAAAAATCGTGAAAGGCCTGTATGCCTTTAACTGAGTAGTCGGCGGGTATTTCCAGTACTAGGTCCTTCATATGTTTTGCGAAATCAGTTAATGGCTTTTGCATGAAATCCGCTCCTTATAGCAATTTGATTTTGCGTTATCCGAAAGCAAGACCGAAATGCGCGGCTTTAGGCGCTTGCAGGGTCGATAAAATTTCATCCTGTTCTTGTTCGCTTAAGTGTGGGAACAACAAGATGGCAGTTTTGATGATTGGGCCAAAAGCGATCACTTAAACTGCCGATTATTGCCGGCTATGAATACAGCTTCTTATTCGGCACGCCTAAATTGCCCAATTTATAGATAAATCTACATCTTCGGCATTTACAAAATTAAGGCGCATCAAAATTTGTCCGGCTTCAAAGTTACTGGTGTCAAGAGTCCCGTTAAATCCCCTGGACAACTCGAAAACCTCTGTAATATCACCTTGGATTAACACTAAGGTAATTGCTCCTCTGTTGTCACTTATGTCAACTTGTATCGCAGACAGCTCCTCCGCACTCAAATCAAGCATTCTTTCGGCCATACCATCAATTGACCTTGCAGCTATCGCCCAACTACCCAACTGTCTATCGTGAGAAAGCCCTCTGACTGACCAACTGCTTGAAAAGCCCGTATCGCCATTTCCGCATCCAACCAAGCTAATCACAAGCAAAAGCGCAACTCCAAGCATGATTAATTTTTTCATTTATACATTTCTCCTCGCGTTATTTAATTTTTCCAAGATAATTTCAATGGTCACAATGCTATGCACTTTTCTTCTTACATACTAATATAATCTCCCGGCCTCTGATACGGCTTGCATAGTGGTTTGGTGCCCTTAACTCTTGCTGTGGTATGGGTTGGAGTTGGGCTGGCTCGTCTATATTGCCTGTCTTGTCATACCACGAGAACTCGTCTACTATTTCGTACCCGGCTTTTTCCATCACAGCGCGGAGTTGACGGCTGTAGTAGTATTTCATTTGTAAGGGCTCGACTAAGCGCTCTGTTTTACCGCTGGGGTATGTGACTGTGTATGCCAGGTATGGGTAGATGATTTGGTTTATTGGGTCTATCCGTTCGCGGCATTCGTAGCGCGCTATGTTTATACCTGTTTCGTTGCAAACTATCTCGCCAATAAATATTTCTTCGCGGCACCAGTCTTCGTGCAGGGGGTCTTTGTTTGGGTTAAACACATTAATAATAAAAATACCGTCGTCTGTCAAATGCCTGTGTATGCATGCCAGGGTACTTTGTATGTCCGACTCAGCCGTTATTGCCTGAAATGCACGGAATGGTGCGGTTATGAGTGCGAACTTACGCCCTATGTTAAAGTCCGCCATGTTGCCATGGATGATTTGTACCTGCTTTGTAAGCTTTGGCTGTGCGGCTGTTTCTTTTGCCAATTTATCGCGGAAAATATCCAGCATTTGGCTAGACAGGTCTAGCCCTGTAACATTAAAGCCGTCCTTTGCCAGTGCCAGCGCTACGCGCCCTGTGCCGCAGCCCAGCTCTAATATTTCGCCTTTTTCGCCGTTATTACCACACTGCATGGCGGCATATTCGCGGTAAAATGGTGTGTCTGGCATTGGGGGATTGGTTCCATGTTCTATTTCGTATATCCATGCCGTGTTGCGGTATATATTTTTTTCTGTCATGTTATTTTCCTCCCTACATACAATAGATGTTCGGCCCAGCTTTGAAATTCTTCCCGTTCCCATATTTTTTCGCACAAGTCCAGCCACTTATTTATGATTTCATGGGACTGTGACATGATATTGCTCTCGCATGGTGACAGGACACCTTCTTGGCTTATCATGTGCAGCTTTGTGAGTGGGAACTGCGACATAAACGGCAATATTTCGCTTTGCTCTATAAAAAATGCTTGGGTAAAGGCATTGCCCTTGTAGCTTTTTTTATCTATGAAGTTTTGTATAAATGTTACTTCGGATGGGTCGTTAGACATTAGTATTTCGGGCGATTCTTTCATGCTGTAGATTATGCCGCCCATCATGTTTATAAATGACACATAAATTATCCCACCGGGTACAAGCAAGTTGAGCGCTGCGTTAACCGCTTGTACGCGTTCATATTCTTCTAGCAGGTGGTACATGGGCCCCATAAGTAGTATGTGGTCGTATTTTTCTTGGGTTAGCTCGTCTGCTTTGCATGCATCGCCGGTGATGGTTTTTAGTGTTAGACCTTGCTCTAGGGCTTGGCTTGCCGCGAACTTCGTATTTTGGGGGGATAAGTCAAAAAGTGTTACGTCGCACCCCCTACTAGCAAGGTATAGTGAGTAACGCCCTGGGCCGCCGCCTATATCCAGGACCTTTTGGCTTGGCTTGATGTACCGGTCTAGCATACGGCAGGTTAGTAGAAACTCTGGCCTGTTGGCAATCCTTGTCCATTCTGCTTCAACATTGGCATCGTAATAATCGCGTATGATTTTTGTGGTTTCGTGCACTACATTAATGGTTTCTTCCATGGTATTACCTCCTTATTATTGCAAGAATAAAAAAGCGGCTAAGGTTGGTTACCTTAGCCGCTTAATGATTTTATTAGTATGATATTATGTTTTATCACCTAAAAAAAGCAAAACGCGACTAAGCCAACGGATGGATCCGCCGACATGGCCGCATTATTAAAGCTGAAGTTTTGCATGAAGTTTTTCACTGTGTATACTCCTTGCCTTTGTTGGGTGACTTTTGAGTAAGGTAACATATGGGTGTAGCAATGTCAATCTTTCGAATAATTATAGCGTCACAAATGAATTAAGACATTTTTAAGACTTTCCTAAAGCTTATTTAAGACTAAGTATATATTATTGCAGCATCAAACAAGTGGTGCGCGGCAAAACAACCGTAAGCTGCGCCCCATATCAAGGAGGAAACATGAGCATATTAAAAACCCAAAACCTATGCAAACGTTATGGCCGCCGCCCGGCAGTGGACAATGTTAGCATAACCGTAGAAAAAGG